>JAESGS010000057.1_pt1 | contig 241080 bp, 213 predicted proteins | sample 9269761 | NCBI WGS metagenome assembly JAESGS01 (sample SAMN15741799, study PRJNA653493) | algae metagenome | isolation source: Cyanosarcina radialis HA8281-LM2 and co-occurring heterotrophs from damp... | place: USA: Makauwahi cave, Hawaii | collected 2011-01-06 | reverse complement strand
ACAATCCCCCTAACTGACACCACCGGGTGAAGTCTCCTTGGGCTTCGGGTCCCCACAGCAGCAGCAAGGAGTGTCCTAAGCTGTCGGCGGGGGTGGAGACGGCGGCGGTTAAGAAGTTACACCCTTCGAGGTAGGAACTGGCTAGTCCGTGGGTGTACCAGGAGGTGACAAAGGTGGTGCCGACGAACCATCCCCCCAGGGCAAAGTAGGCGCAGGGGAATAGTAGTAAGCCGGACCAGCCGATAAATACAAATCGATCGCGTTTGAGCCAGTCGTCGAGTACGTCGAACCATCCTCGACTCGCTGGCGCGCGTCCTATCGCTATGGTCATCTTAAAACCTCTTTCGATCTGAAAATCTCAGGTTTCTTTAAGTTTCTTTATATTTGAACATATCAGAATTTTTAAAATTTAGCACCTCCTAACTTTAGGAAAGTCTCTGGCATCAACCGACAGATTGGCTAGCAGATTGGGAAGGAAGATCGACGCGATCGAAATTTGAAAAACACTCAACGAGTGCGCTAGAGTCCCTATGCTCATCGCCAGCCGTGTAGGCAGGTAAAGTGGGACGATGAGGAATTAGGAATTCCACCCCAATAGGAGTCGATCTAGGCAGAACAGATTTAGAATAGATTGCATCTAAGATCCATCGTCCTCGATCGCGATGCCTTGTTTCTCCTATAAAAACTCACTTTCAACTCAAATTACCAACTTTTGCTGGCATGGCTGCACCAACAACACCAACCAAAACTCAGATTCTCCATCAACCGATTTTAGGTTCTCGTCGGTTTAGTAATTACTGGTGGGCGACTGTGGTATCGCTAGGCGGCGCAGGCTTTTTCTTAGCGGCTCTTTCGAGTTACTTTCATGTCAAGTTTTTGCCTTTCACCGACACGACCGGGCTACTATTTTATCCTCAAGGCTTAGCAATAGGGTTTTATGGGGTGGCTGCCTTGCTATTAGGTGCGTACCTCTGGTTGCTAATTGCCTGCGATGTGGGCGGCGGTTACAACGAGTTTAATAAGGAAACCGGGCAAGTTAAGATCTTCCGTTGGGGTCTACCGGGCAAGAATCGACAAGTGGAATTTACTAGCCGTTTAGAAGACGTACAAACAGTTAGAGTCCAAATTAAAGACGGTCTTAATCCCCGCCGATGCCTTTATCTGCGTTTGAAGGGACGACCAGATATTCCCCTTACTAGAGTCGGCCAACCTCTACCATTATCAGAAATAGAAAATCAAGCAGCACAATTGGCTCGCTTTTTAGGAGTTCCGCTAGAAGGACTTTAAAAAAGTCAAAAGTCAAAAGTCAAAAGTCAAGCTTCGACAGGCTCAGCTACCAAGTCGAAAGTCGAAAGTCGAAAGGCAGAAAGCAAGAGTGTAAAATTTCCCCCTGCCTCCCCTGCTCCCCTGCTCCCCTCTCCCTTGGCCGCACGTTGCCCTATATAATTCAGTAGCTCGGAAGTAAACATTTAGGTGAAAGGAAAATGCATTCTAAAATCCGACACTGGTTATTATTACTTTTAGCAATTGCAGGTCTAGTTGTAGGCGGATGTGACTCTCAGCAGGCTACTTCTAGCCCCAGAACTCCTTCAAATCCTGAAACCACTCAGCCAGCTATTACCAATAGCCCGAAAACCCCTTTAAATACGGCTAGCCCCAATAGTACCGCTAGTCCTGCAACTGCCACTGTTTCTCCTACTACAAATGGGAATCCTCAATTGAATCAATTCAAAAATCTCCCGAGACTTGAAGGGAAAGCTACTGTCGTTATAACAGTGAAAGGAGCGCCCATTACTATTGAAGTTGATGGCACGAACGCTCCCATTACTGCTGGTAATTTCGTCGATCTAGTTCAGCGCCGAGTCTACGACGGTCTAGTCTTTCATCGAGTGGTACGCGAACCACAACCATTTGTCGTTCAAGGCGGCGATCCTCAAAGTAAAGACCCAAAAACTCCTGTAGAACAGTTAGGGACTGGGGGCTTTATCGATCCAGTAACGTTACAACCCCGTTACGTTCCATTAGAAATTAAGCCTAAAGGGGCAACTGCACCAATTTACAGCCAAACTTTTAAGCTTGCTGGCGTGCAACAGCCACCCGAATTAATCCACAAGCGCGGTGCTGTGGCAATGGCCCGCTCGCAGTTTCCCGATAGTGCTTCGTCTCAATTTTATTTCGCTTTGAGCGACTTAAGCTTCTTGGATGGCGATTATGCCGTGTTCGGCTACGTCACTAAAGGCATGGAAGTAGTTGACAAAATTCAACAGGGCGATCGCATCGAATCGGCTAAGGTCACTAAAGGGGCTGAAAATCTCAAGCAACCGGGAAAACCCTAGTCGGAAGTCAGAAGTCAGAAGTCAGAAGTCAGGAGTTCAAACTTCTCCCTGCCTCCCCCTCTAACGAGATGGGCAAGGAATCTTGCTGGGTGTTGGATTAGAAATTTGTCCTATGGATGATGGATTCGAGCTAGCGCTCAGTCGAACTGATGGTGGTGCTAGCTTGAGTACGGTTTTAATGGGGATTGCCCAACTAAAACGATTGATTAGCTGGTGCAGCGGGGGACAAGCCGAAGAACCATCTGCAAACGTTGAAGGGCTATCCCAAAGGGGATAGGCGTGCTTGCCATTGACACCTACAACCTCGCCGCGACGATTCAGTAGCGGCCCGCCACTCATACCTTTTTCAATTTCGTTGGTGTATCCCACCTGATAACCACCTTCTAAAGCTTTGGGCAACAAAAAAGATACTTTCCCCGTGGTGAACCTGAAGTTGACGGCGGAAGATGAAGACTCTGCATCTACTAGGACGAATCCAGCCGCAAATACCTCTTGTCCGACAGGAGGTACGGGGGCCAAAGTAGATACGGGATAGGAAATTCTGGGGCTGCGGAATTGCAGCAGCGCTAGATCGTTACCCTGAAAGCTCAGATTTTTAGGGATACTAGCGGCATAGATGCGCCCATCTGACATCTGGAGGCGATATGGGAACTTACCTGCCCGCAAGACGTGGGCGTTGGTGATGATGGTATAGATTTCACCTTGCTTTTTGACGACAAAGCCCGTCCCTAAAAAATCCGTTCCCAAGATCTTAACGGCAATTGCCCTAGCCTTGGCACGCAATTGCCCAGTTGTCGCCGAGCGCGGAATCGGCGACCTTCTGACTATAGGCTGAGGAGCAGAAATACTGGTTTTGGGCGCGCAACCTGGCAAGAGTGCAGATAGCCCGCCCAAACAACCTCCCAATACTACAGGGATAACCAGTTTTGCCTGGATCGATCGCTCGTGGAAACGCACAAATGTCGGTCGTTATGGGGTACTATTTGTTTCTAAGTTTAAGGGTTCCTGGGTTCCCTCTGGAGAAACATCTTCCTCGACCGAAGCATTGTCGATAAATGTATCCACGTTGACGTACATCGGACAGTCTTCCGTACAAGTGCTTTCTAATAGTACGTTTCCTGCGGCTAGACCGCTGCGATCGAGCAGTCTGCTGACGGTAAGATTGGGATTGCTGCCCGGTTTGAGCGTGAATAACAAAGTTCTATCCGTACAGGGATCGGATTGACTGCGAGCCGCACAAACTACTGGATTGCCATTTAAGTTACCAGTTTTGATGGTTTTGAGCAGGCCGTTAGCATAATTTCTTTCAAACCGCTTAGAAACTTCGAGACAACGTTGCATCGGAGTCCAGGGAGGAGGAAAACTATTTCCCACCCAGCTAATGATTTTGGCGTTTCCTCTAGGAGTTTTAGCATAGGTTGAAGGCACGCCCTTTCTAAGACCGCAGAAGAAAGTAGCACCCCCAGCCCAGCTAGGTTGGACGAGCGCTGCCGCCGTTCCTATAGAGGCGATCGCTACCAAGGTCAATACTGCGTAGCCTCTCTTCAAGCTAGGAGCAAATAACCGACTTTTTATCATAGGTGTAGACTGTTAACCGAACAGTTAAGAGCGATTAATTTAAAATTTACCATTCTTATTATATCACTCTAATAGAAAGCGTCAAGAATTTCAACAATAATTCAACTAATAAATAGACGATCTAGGCTGAATTATAATTTTGGGTTGTAGCAAGTTATCGATCGAAAGAATTGTCAATTGCGAATTGTCAATTGCGAATTGTCAGACTGCATATCTGCAACTATATTTTCTAGGGTTTCTGTTATCGATCGCGGTTGCCAGCCTAACTCTTGTCTGGCTTTAGTAGCGTCTACTCGAACGCAGCGATCGTAAACATAATGGACTCGTTCTCGACTGAGTGGAGGCTGCCATTTGAACCAGCGACCGATGGGATCTAGAATGTTAGCAACCAATCTAACTAGAGCTTGTGGGGCTTCGCTAGGAACGGGAATTCCAGTTTTTTGATGTAAGATTTCAAACATTTGGCGGGTAGTTAAGTCACCCGATGAAATGATGTAATGTTCTCCGGCTTGGCCTTTGTCGGCGGCTAACAGCATGGCAGATACTAAGTCATCGACGTGAACGATGCCAGTAATGCGATCGCCACCCACCCATAGCTTCAACTTCCCTTGCAGAAAAAGTTTGATAACCGGGCCGAAGTGCGGGTCGTCAGCCCCTAAAATGCCTGAAGGCATAACGCTAACAACATTCAGTCCGTTGGCTGCAAATCGATCGACTATTTGTTGGGCTTGATATTTAGTGCGATCGTAGGCTGAAGAAAAATCTGTTTGAGTGCGTTGAAAAGTTTCATTGACTACCTCACCTTGAGTATCCCCAAAAATCCCGATGGTGCTACAGTAAACGACTTTCCTAATACCTAATTCTTGGGCTACTGCCATCACGTTTTGAGTGCCAGCAACGTTTACTCTTTCCATCTCTGGTTCGTTGACTAGCCCTAACTCAACGTAAGCAGCGGTGTGAAAAACTCGATCTACCCCGATCGTGGCTGTAAGGAGGGGAGCGCGGTCGGTTATATCTCCTTCAACTAATTGCACTTGACAGTCAGCGAGGCGAGATAAATTGCTCGATTTTCGCACCAGTCCCACGACTGTATAACCTTGCTGTTCTAGGGCTTTGACTAGATGAGAACCTGTAAATCCGTTCGCTCCAGTTACTAATACTTTCATAGGTTGATGGGGTATGGGGCATGGGGCAGAGGAATAGTTAGAGATCCTTCGTTCGCCCTTAACCTAAAGCAAAACCAGTATACTGTGGACAGCAGAGCGGTGGAAATCCAGGGACGGCGGGAAATTTTAACCGTCAAACGACCAAGAATGAACGACGAACAAAATCGCAAATTGTTTCGGCAAGAAGCCCTAGAGAGACTATCTTCTCCCGAACGGCTAGATCGATTGATGCAAGTAGTCAGTCCGATGAATTGGCTGTTTTTGGCTACTTTAGGCAGCTTAGTATTTTTGGCTTTGCTTTGGGGGATTTGGGGGAGAATTCCCATTACTGTGGTGGGTAGAGGAGTATTGATTTGTTCTTCTCAAATGAGCCAGTCAAACCGATCGCTATCTCGCCAACAACAGTGCCGCGATCCTCAAGGAAAAGCCGGGCAGATCGTGGCGATTAACTATTTTCCCCTCAAAGACGGCCAAGAAATTCAAGCAGGAATGCCAATCCAAATTACTCCCGATACAGTCCACCGAGAACGATTTGGCGGTGCGATCGCAACTATTAATTCGGTTTCCACATTACCCGTAACTCAAGAAGAGGCTGTTACTATTGTTGGCAATCGAGAACTAGTCAATTATCTTTGGGCCGATGGAGAGCTAAAACTAGAAGCGATCGCTCTTTTGGAATCCGACTCTGCTACTTTTAGCGGTTACAAATGGTCTTCTGGTTCCGGACCAAAGCTAAAAATTTCTCCTGGAATGCCTACCACTTCCCGCATCACCCTTCGAGAAGTAGCACCTATATCTCTAATATTACCAGCGTTCGGAGAATAAAGGAGCGGCAACAAAAAGCTGATGAAATTAACTTTTTGACTTTTGACTGGACGCTGAGCTTGCGATGCCCTGAGCTTGCCGAAGGGTCGAAGCGTTGACTTCCGCGCAGCGGTACTAGTCATCAGTAAAGCGATCGACTGCAAGTTCAAATCCTGGCAAAACGGCTTCACCAGAAAGTCGCGTGGGGAGCGATCTGACTTCTTTGGCTCTTCCCTGACGATAGATTTCTACCTGCTGATTTTGGGGATTAAACAACCAACCCAATCTCACGCCGCTGTCCAGATACTCTTGCATCTTTTCTTGCAATGTCTCCAAGCTATCCGTGCGCGAACGCAGTTCGATGACAAAATCTGGAGCGATGGGAGGGAATTTTTGACGTTGTTCGGGAGTGAGGGCTTGCCAGCGAGATAATTCTACCCAAGCGGCATCTGGAGAACGTTTCCCTCCTCCTGGAAGCTGAAATATCGTCGAAGAACTAAAGACTTTTCCCAGTTTGGTTTGTCGGTTCCAAATGCCAAGGTCAATGCCAAGTTCCAGTTCGCGGTTTCCACTATCTCCACTTACAGGCGGCATAAAGATTAAGACTCCGTTAGCATTGAGTTCGATGTTCAGTTCGGGGTTGGTGATGCAAAGTTGGTAGAATTGCTCGTCTGTTAGATGCACGTGCTTGAGATCGACTTTGAGGGGTAATGTGATTGCAGTCATTGCCTTAGCTCCCGATCGCCATATATTTAGGTTATCTCACAACGCCAAGCTAGCTTTCCGATTGCACCGAAGCGATCGCCAACTTAGTATTAAATTGTCAGATCGATTTGCAACGGTTAATTGCGAATTGCGAATTTCTAATTGCTAATTGCTAATTGTCAATATGACCAAGTGTAAAACTCCCACTCTTTTACAAATGGAAGCAGTAGAATGTGGCGCTGCTGCTTTAGGAATTATTTTGGGTTACTACGGTCTAATTGTCCCTTTAGCAGAACTTCGAGTTAGTTGCGGCGTTTCCCGCGATGGCAGCAAAGCTTCCAACATCGTCAAAGCAGCTAGAAACTATGGCATGGAAGCCAAAGGCTTTAAAAAAGAATTAGATCGACTCCAGGAATTGAAACCGCCCTATATCGTCTTTTGGAATTTCAATCATTTCCTCATCGTTGAGGGATTCAGTCAAAATCGAGTTTACCTCAACGATCCAGCTACCGGACGGCGCAGCGTTTCCCTAGCGGAATTCGACGAAGCTTACACGGGTGTCGTGCTAGTGATGGAACCAGGGCCGGATTTTCAAAAAGGCGGCCGCAAACCTAGTATCGTTATGGCCCTGCTGGAACGATCGCTTTCTTCTTGGGCAGCTATTCTCTACTGCATTCTGGCAGGATTCTTGCTGGTAATTCCGGGTTTAGCAGTACCGATATTCATTCAAGTATTTATCGACAACGTTTTACTAGCCGATCGCTTTGACTGGTTAATGCCGATAATTTTGGGCTTGACGCTAGCGACGATCTTGCAAGTATTGCTGACAGTTTTGCAGTTGCGCTCTTTAAGGCAACTCAAGATTAAGTTGGCAGTAGGGATGTCTAGCCGCTTTTTATGGCACATCTTGCGCTTGCCAGTTGGATTTTACGCTCAAAGATTTGCTGGGGAAATTAGCTATCGCCTCAGCATTAACGACAAAGTGGCCCAAGTGCTGTCGGGACAGTTAGCTACTACCGCGATCGATGCGGTGATGGCGATCTTTTACGCTTTAGTGATGTTCGCCTACGACAAAGTATTAGCCACCATTGGGGTATTTTTTGCCTTCCTCAACGTCTTTGCCCTGCAATGGGTATCTCGCCAGCGGGTAGATGCCTACATGAAATTAGCCCAAGATGAAGGCAAAGTGGCCGGAGTCGGGATTGCGGCTTTGCAAAGTATGGAAACGATTAAAGCAGCAGCTTTAGAGTCAGATTTCTTCGCTCGCTGGGCGGGATATTATGCCAAAGCCACCAACGCTCAACAGGAACTAGGAGTAAGCAATCAAACTTTAGGGGTTTTGCCTTCGCTTCTAAGCGCGATCGCTTCGATGTCGATCTTAGTTATTGGCGGTTGGCGAGCGATCGATGGCTACCTCACGATCGGGATGTTAATTGCTTTTCAAAGCCTGATGCAAAGCTTTCAGTTGCCCATCAATACCTTGGTAAGTTTTGGCAGCACCCTACAGGAACTAGAAGGGGATCTCAATCGCCTCGATGATGTCTTACGCAATCCGATCGATCCGCAGGTGGAGGAGGGGGAGAGGGGGAGAGGGGGAGATGGGGGGATGGGGAGATGGGGGGATGGGGAGAACTTACACTCTTCGCACTCTTCTCGGTTGCGGGGCGAACTTGAGTTGAAGGATGTCACGTTTGGTTATAGTCGGGTAGATGCACCTTTAATTGAGAATTTTTGTTTGACGCTGCAACCGGGACAGCGGATTGCGCTGGTAGGAGGTAGCGGTTCGGGAAAATCGACGATCGCGAAATTGGTATGCGGTCTTTACGAACCTTGGGACGGGGAAATACTCTTTGACGGCCAGCCTCGATCGACTATTAATCGCACTGTTTTGAGCAATTCTCTGGCTTTTGTCGAGCAGGAAATCTTTCTGTTTAGCGGCACCGTCCGTGACAATCTGACTTTGTGGGACATCACCATTCCAGATGCCCAAATCGTCCGAGCCTGTAAAGATGCTGCCATCCACGACACTATCCTAGCTATTCCTGGAGGGTATGAAGGCGAACTAATGGAAGGGGCGGCTAACTTAAGCGGGGGTCAGCGACAGCGCCTAGAATTAGCTAGGGCTTTGGTAAATAACCCCACAATTGCGATCCTAGACGAAGCCACTAGCGCCCTTGATGCGGAAACCGAAAGAATTATCGATCGCAACTTACGACGGCGAGGTTGTGCTTGCATAATTGTCGCTCACCGTTTGAGTACGATCCGCGATTGCGATGAAATTATCGTTTTAGAACAGGGTCAAGTAGTGCAGCGAGGCACTCACGAAGAATTATGGGCTTTAGATGGAGCTTATACCCAGTTAATTCGATCGGAAGGAGAAGCGATCGCTGAGGATAGTTAATAACTGAACTTTAAATTAGATTGACTGGCAAAAGCGATCGCTGCTTAGAACATATTTGTTTTCTTTGCCCCATGCAGGATAAAGAAATGGAGAGCAAGCGATCGCTTTCTTGATTGGTATGGCATCCTGCCTGCCCCACAAGAATTCTTGGAGATGTCTAATGAAAGTTAAAAAAATAATTGGATAATTCTTGTGGGACTTGCGGTGAGCGTTCGACTGAGCGTCTCCGCACTGAGCTTGTCGAAGTGTCACGCCGAAGTCTTGTCGAACTGTAGCCCACTTTCGCTGTCCCACAAAACAGCTTAGCCGTGGTGAGGATCGGGGTTAGTGTAATAATCCCTCGTCCCTTTAGCGTCGATCGCTTCTCCGAGGCGGTTTAGGGCATGGACGTAAGCAGCGGTTCTCATGGGTATCGAGTGTTCCTGAGCGATTTGCCAAATGCGATCGGTTTCTTCTACCATTTTCAATCTCAATCGTTGGTTGACTTCCTGGAGCGACCAATAAAGCCCGCTGCGATTTTGTACCCATTCAAAATAGCTAACTGTCACCCCACCAGCGTTAACTAAAATATCGGGAAATACCTCAATATTTTTAGCTTCTAAGATAGTATCAGCATCCGATGAAACCGGCCCGTTAGCAACTTCAAAGATGTATTTTGCTTTGATGTCATCAGCATTATAGGCAGTAATTTGATTTTCGATCGCGGCTGGCACTAAAATATCTACATCTAAAGCTAAAAGCTCTTGATTGGTTAGCACTTCATGTTCGACAATGCTACAAACGCTACCTTCGCAGTAAACAGCTTTGATCCCTTTGCTAGATAATTTATATTGCCTGATGCTGGGAATATCTAAACCTGCCGGAGCGTAAATTCCCCCTTGAGAATCGCTCACCGCGACGATTTTATAACCCGCTTTAAATAGCAATTCCGCAATAATCGCCCCAGCATTGCCAAATCCTTGCACGGCTACTGTAGTTTCGGCGGGTTTGCGATCGAGCTTGGCCATGATATCTTCGATCGTAAAGAAGGCTCCCATCGCCGTAGCCGCTTCTCGTCCCAAGCTACCGCCCATAGTAATCGGTTTGCCTGTAACCACAGCCGGACAAATTTGCCGTCGAATGATGCTGTATTGATCCATCATCCAACCCATAATCATGGCATTGGTGTAAACATCTGGAGCCGGAATATCGATGTCGGGCCCGATAAAATCAGCAATGGCATTGACATATCCCCGACTCAAACGTTCTAATTCCATCCGCGACAAAGTTTTGGGATTGAGAGTAATTCCACCTTTAGCGCCGCCAAAAGGTAGATTTAAAACCGCACATTTGAACGTCATCCAAAAGGCTAAAGATTGCACTTCATCCATCGTTACATTCGGGTGAAAGCGCACTCCTCCTTTAGTCGGTCCTCTAGTATCGTCGTAGCGGACGCGATACCCCGGAAAAATCTTTAAAGAGCCATCATCCATCCGCACGGGGATCGAAACTGCCAGACTGGCTTGAGGATATTTTAAATACTCGATCGCATCTTCAGAAATCGACACGTATTTCATGGCTTTTGCCAAGATCTTACTGGCATCAGCTAATAAAGAACTAGACATGATAGTAGTTATGTTTAAGATAGGTCTTCTTTAATTAAAGACAAAAAATCAGTATCGTAGGTAACAATTTAACAAAAAGTATTTTATCAGTCTGGCTAAGTCAATAAACCTGTGGCGATCGAGTCTTACTGCTGGACTAGACGGGCAAGATGCCCGTCCCACAAGAATTACCCAATTATTTTTTTAACTTCCATCAGCGAGCAGCCAAACCGTTAGCTCCGACTGGCAGGCCAGTTAATATTTGCCGCCGAGAAATTGCCCCATTGACTGGATTTACCCCAAAAACGGCAATGCTGCCCAACTGGTTGTCGAGAGCATAAAGGTTCAAACCATCGTTGCTTAAAGCCAAATCGATCGGGGCTGTACCCGCTCCAGTCGTACCGCTACGGCCTCCTGGGGTCAGCAAACTGAGGTTGCCAAAGAAGCTAACTTGGATGCCAGAAATCGATTGACTGCCAGTATTGCTGACGTAGGCAAAGCGCCCATCGTTGCTGACTACTACCCAACAAGCAGCAGTTTCTGTAGTTGGCAGAGAAGATTTGATGACTTGGAGTTCGCCATTATCTTTCACCCTGTAAGACGACACCGTACTGGCGTTAGGCGCACCAGCAGCGGCTTCGGAAATAAAAACTCGATCGCGCTTGCCAAAAGCGAACCCAAAAGGCGTAGTGCCAACAGAAGACTGCACTTTAGGGCCTGCGGTAAGCCCGTCGCTCAAAACTCGATAAGTGCTAATTTTATTGGTAGCCTTCTCGGTGACAATTAGCACCTTGCCATCGGGAGTAAATTCGATTTGAGCGGGCGCGGTGTTGCCAGCACTCAAAGGACGAGTCGAATTGGTCAAAGTTGACAGGCGACAGAGATCGCTAGTTTTGAAACCGCTAATATTATCCGTACTGCCTGCCCCACCTCCAGCATTAAGTACGTATAACAGATCTCGGTCTACGGTAATGCTGACTGGTCTGGAACCACCAGAGGATATCTTGGAAACTAAAGATAGACCGTTGGCTCTGACGATAAAAGTAGAGATCTCGTTGCTGCCAGCATTAACCACATACAGACAGCGATTAGATCGATCCAGCACTAAAGCATTCTGGTTTCCCAATCCTCCTCCCGTGCCTAAACCGCCAGTGTCAAATGCTTGAGGGTGACTCAGTTTACCATTGTCATCGCGGCTGTAGACCAAGACTTTGTTACCTGTAGTAGCATTGGTCATGGTGTAAACCGCGCCTCGCGTGTTCTCAACTGCCCAAGCACTTCCAGCTAAGAGTGGCAATGAGAATACCACGGCAGTAAAGCCACAAAACTTCTTGGGGCTGAAGGCTCTCAACATCTATACTCCTTGAATAATTGGTATCAGAATCGATATGCGATCGCCAGCATTGGTGCCAGCCTGTGCGGTAGCACTTATCGCTCTGGCCGGAACTAAATCTCAGATTTAGCTACCTACTCAGTTTTTGGGAAAGACATGAGTAGATCCTGAGAGCAGAATTAACTTAACTGAAAGCAAAATTAACTTAGCGTGAGAAATCACCGAAAAACGACATGGAAGCCAATCTCCATCCCCAATGCTCTTTACCCAATTTCCTTTGCGTGACGGCTAAAATGGCAAATGTAGAGAATGGCCATAGCATCGAAATTATAAATGCTCGGACTTTTAGCCGCACTTTCAGCCTCAGCCGCAGCCGGAATGAGAATTGCTCTCCCGCTGCTCGTCATTGGCTTACTGCAAAACGAAAAGCTATGGAACAGCGTTCCGATTTTGTCGAACATTCAACCGCCCGTACTCTTGGGGATACTAACTAGCTGGTCGCTATTTGAACTGTTTGCTTCTAAAAAACTGCTGGGACAGCGGGTGCTGCAAATCGTCCAATTAATTTTAAGTCCTGTGGTAGGAGCGATCGTCGGGATTACAGTGGCCAAACACGCAGCAGTTCCATTCCAGTTGCATTGGTTAATTGGCATTATTGGCGGCTTATTAGCTTTAGTGTTGCAACTGGTGCAAGTGGGTTGGTTCTACCGCTTGCGGGGCATACCGATTTGGGTGGTCTGCATGGAAGATATTCTCTGCGTTGCCCTAGTTTTCTTTGCCTTTAAAGCTCCAGCATCAGGAGGGTTAATTGCCATGATCTTGCTGTGGCTGGCAATTCGCAGTTCGGCAGAATGGTATCGCTGGTATAAAGAGGGCAAGAAGAGGGGGATGACGATCGAATAAGGTTATTTGACCTTAACCTGGCCAAACCTAGAAATCGCATTCGCTTAAACTTACTCTAAGATACCGAAGCTTGCTGCTAGAAGCTTGCGCTTCACTAGCAGCGGGTAAAATCTCAACTCAGTATCAGCGTTTACCCCCCTCCAGTGCAAGCACTAGTTAGGCAGTGCCTCATTGGTAACTTCTATCTCTGCCCAAGCAGACGTTTTAGTCACAAGAAACAGTCTGAACTTTAATATCTACATGAAGTCTTTTACGAAGGGCAGCGATAATAGTAGTCAGACTATCCATCGTAGGATTACCTTTGGCAGATAACATTCGGTGAAGGCTTTTGCTCGGTTTAGATGTCTCAATTGCAAGTTCTTCAAAACCTACAGTTGCATTTACAAGATCTCTCAATATAAGTCTTGCAGTTTCCGGTTCACCATTAAGGAAGAGGGAAACAGCTTCATCAAACAAAGCTACTGCAAACGTCGGATCGCGTTGAATTCGTGCATTAACTGTTTCTTTAAAATCTCTTGTTAGTGTCATAATCATTACCTTTCGTTTCTATTATTTTTTGTATTTTTTCGAGTTTTTTGTTTGTTTGCTTCTTTCTTAGTCTCTTTATTATTATTTTTTGTATTTTTTCGAGCTTTTTCTTTGCTTTCCTGTTTATTAGCCTCTTTTTTCCGCTTTTTATACTCTTGGTGCAGTTCTTTCGCTCGATCGATGTCTGATTGCTGGTCTTTTTTAGTTCCGCCTCCAAACAAAACAATGAGTTGCTTGCCATCCTGAGCTAGGTAGATCCGATACCCTGGTACCCAATCAATTCTGCACTCGCCAATTCCATCAAACCATTTGATGCTGGATGTATTGCCTAACTCTAGACGAGACTTAGCAACCGCTCAGAGAAAAGTTAAGTGTAAAGTCGTATTCGGTTCGATCGGCCAATAATTCATAGAAAGCCGGAACGATCGCCACATTATCGACGCAGAGGGCTGGTCCGGCAATCTCATAAAGCACAATATCTCCGAGCGATAATCTGTGCATATAACATTTTAGAAGTGTTTTTTCACAGATTTGGCAGTTCTTGACTCTATAGTGAAATGAGGAATTTCTTCGAGTTCGGTATCGCTCAAGCTATATTGTTCGCAAACCAAACTCAATCGATTTCCAAGGGTTTGTACCTGATTTACAGCATGAGTTAAATCTCCTTGAAAATAGAGTAAGGTATTGACTTGAGGCTTGATACATCCCACTCGTCCTTTGGAATGTGAAAGTATTAGTTCTCCTCCTTCCATGTCGGCTGGGAGCTTAACATAAAGAACGCTCACAAAAGCTGGTGGGTCGATCGTTTTGCAGTAGGAACGTAAAGAGCGATCGACGTGTGGATCGACGCGAGAGTTTTGTTTGAGTAGTAAGGGATTGAGGTAAAAAGCATTACAGTTTGGCAAAAGTGCTAAATCGAGATAAGGTTTAAAAAAGGGAAATTTTTGTTGTACTTCAGGTAATCCATCTCGTTGAAATACAACTGAAAATCCTTTAGTATCGACAAAATCTCGATTGAGGTTGTTAGTTGTAAAGTAAGGACAAGCTGCGATCTCTCCCCCTAGATCGTTGAGGTAATTATCGGGAAAAGCATTTGGTTGTTGGTAGTAGTATTTAAACTTTGCTGGAGAGAAGCTGCGAGACATAGATTTAGATTCAGTGCGCCAGCAAACATTTTAACGTGGCGATCGAGATGCAGCAGCGCGTTGGTGGTGTTGTGACTTCGCCCTAAAAGCCTCAATATATTGAAACATTATTAGAGCCAGTTACCCTCAAAGGAGAAATCGGCTAAGATGGCCAACGCGGCTATGCTACTCAAGATAGCTAGCAAACCACAGAAATTACCGTATACACTGAAGCCCAGTAAATGAAGTGAGGAGTAATTAATGTATCAAGGTTTAATGACGATCGATGCCGATGCCCACAAGCTAGAAAATCCCTTAGTCATGCGGGATTATATCGAACCGGAGTATCGCGATCGCATTGGTTTAGTAATTGACTCTCTCGGCGATCAGCGGGCGAAGATCGTTGACTTCAATCCTGCCACCGGGAAAAACGACTTCGTGCGGATGTTCCCCCAACCGCAAGGACTGGGTAAAGGCGGTTTTCGCAACTTGCATCCAGATACGACCTTGGGAGCGATGTTCAACCGCGTGCGGATCGAACACATGGACCAAGAAGGCATCGACGTGCAAGTAATTTTTGGCACCCTGAACTTGACGTTTTCTAGCATCTTGGATAAAGATTTAGCCATTGCCTTATGTCGAGCCTATAACAACTACATGGCCGACGATTGTAAAGGATACGGCGATCGTCTCAAACCAGTGGGCGTAATCCCCTTGCAAGATGTCGATGCTGCCGTTGCTGAAATGCACCGTTGCGTCAACGAACTGGGCATGATTACCGTCGGCGTAGCTCCTAACTTACCGATTCCTCACCCGAAGGCCCCACAAGCTTTCCCCGACATTCGCACCTGCAAAGCCATCAGCCATCCCGACTTTCGCCCGATCTTGCAAGCCGCTGTCGATCTAAATATCGGCTTGGGAGTGCATGGCGGTCCGGGTTCGTATATGGTGGGCGGAATTTCCGATCACACCGAAACTTTTGTCCTCACGCACATCTTCGTCCAACGCAACCAGCAACAGTTAGCCTTGGCCCGAATGGTGTTCGATGGAGCTTTCGAGCAATTCCCGACGTTGCGAGTTGGCTTTTTAGAAGGCGGTTGTGGTTGGGTGCCAGATTTGGCTCATGCTTTCCACGAACATTGGGAAAAACGCATCCGCGACTTCGATCCCAAGCATCCCTACCGTCCTTCTTTAATGGACTTTACCAAGTTGATGATCCAAGAGCGGGGAACTCGCGACAATATCAACTTAATTAGCCAGGCCAAAAACCTGTTCGATTTGTTGTGGAACGCCAAACACGATCCGACTCAGATCGACGATGCTAGCTTGTACGAACATTACGATCTGCGCCACCGCGATCCGCTGGAGTATTTTGAAAGAGGACAAATCTTTACCTCTTTTGAATCAGACGATCCGGGTCCTTCTTACTTGCACGTAGCCATGGGTGAAATAGGCAAGCATTTGACCTGCTTCTCTGGCGATTACGGGCACTGGGATGGAGTGTTGCGCAATTGCGTGCAAGATGCGGCCACTGTGGCCGATTACGATCGCGAACATCTAGGATTGTTGTTAGGCGGTAACGCTTTAGATTTCTATGGCGATCGCTTGCGTCAGTCTTTACCAGCAAACTTGTTAGAATCAACCACCAATCTCACCAGCCTGACTAAATAACCTGACTTTAGGGGGGCTACAGATATTATTGCGGGGTAGGCATCCTGCCCCACAATAATTGTTGGAGATGTTGAATTATTACCTGGCAATCTGCCATTGCTGATTGCTATTAGTGGTGCAAGCCCACTGAACGAGCTTTATCCCCTCACCAGTGGCAGTAGGCCCCCCATTGACGGCAACGCATTTGTTGCTATGGGTTGCTATCAATTTATAGTAACTATCGCCCACCGACTCTAGGCGGAACTGGTTGTTGGCATTACCAGCACAAGTCATCTGAACTATGTTGGCCCCGTTGTCGAGAGAAGCACCTTGAACGGTGGCGCATTTATTGCTGTTGAAGTTGACGAGGCTATAAGTGTTACTGGTCCCAGCTACCGGTCGAAATTGGAAATTCTGGGCATTACTGCCGTTGCACGATAACTGCTGAAGTATTACCCCATCAGCTATTTGCGCTCCTGTCACGTTCAAGCACAAGTTGCTGTGTCGCGCCACTGCTCTAGAAGCAAAAGCGGTACTAACAGCTTTAACCCGCACCATTGAAGCTACTGAAGGTACGCCGCTGCTATCGATGATGAAGACCATATAATACCCTGGTGGTGCGATGTTGGCGTTTGCTGGGGCCGTAGCATTTATCTGGCCGCTGGTAGAGGTAAAGCTCAAGGGGATGTATCGCTGACCTTGATCTTGGGAGTGGGTAGGCGCGCCCAGACGAATCATCGCCACTTTACTAATTGCTGCTGCATTCGGCGTATTAATTGTTAGAGTCTGGCCGTAAATTATAGAGGGGGCAAAGCTGCTGACGGTCGGACGGGGAGCCAACTGACCGGAACCGTCTTTTTTAAACAAGTACGGCGGCGAAAAGATTTCCACATCTTTACGCAAATAACCCGCCGCTTGACACGGGCCGCAGAGGCCGCCACCACCAGTCATCACCCGACCATCTGGCAGCAGCATGGCCACGGAATGGTATTGACGCGTGACTTGGGCGCTGGCAAGCTCCTTCCAAGTTCCCGTGGCTGGATTCCATACTTCAGCCGCATACACTCCCGTATCGGGGTTAAATAGCGCAGTAGCGCTGCTCAGCCCTCCCGTAGCCAGCACCGTGCCATCTGGCAGGATGGTGAGATTGTGTTGCCGACGCAGGTAAGTCATGCTGCCAGTAGCAGTGGATACGGGCACAATCCCGTTAGTATTGATGACGCGGGCGGTTTTGGTGGGAGGTAGTCCGCCCCCAGCCACCAAAAACTTGCCGATATCGTACATGGCATAGCTGCCGTAGTCACGATAGATGCCATCTCGGTTGCCAAATACCTGCCACAAACCCGTGCCCGCAGTGTTGAGCGCTCGCATTGGTAGGTCGGGCCCGGCATAAAACACTCTGCCATCGACGTTGGTCTGAATAAACGGATAGAGCTTAGTATGAGCCAAGACCGCTGTCGTCAAAATGCGAATGAAACCGTTGGTCTGGTAAACTTCGTGAGTGCTAGGCCCGCCTGCCATAATGAACTGTTCGCCATTGGGCAGCGATGCTACTGATGGATACCAGCGGGAGTAGGCCATATCTTGTCCCCGCGACCACTGGTTGGTATTGAAATCAAAGATATGAGTTTGGGGAATGCCCGTCGTGCCGCCAGTTGGTAATGTACCGCCAGCGACCAACAATCTACCATCTGCTAGATGACTGAAACCAGCACAGAAGATGTTGTAACCGATCTCGTCTGCGATCGCGAAGGTATTGTTTGCAGGATTCCACACGACAGTGCGGGTATAAAGTCCGACCGTAGGGTTGCGAACCGCTGTATCCCACATCAAGACTTTGCCGTTAGGGAGCAATGCCGTAAATATCGGGATGACTGGCGTGTTAATTATTCGAGACCACTGACCGATCGAATCTGGTGGCCCGTCTACTAAGGCTCTGACTGCGGGATTTTTACTGTAACGACGCAGACCGACTTTGGGATTGGCAGTAGCTTCCAATTTTTTCACGCCCATACGTGCCAGATCTGCTTCGACTCCATCGCCATGAGCGTGTTCGCCTCCGCCGCCATCTGCCAACGAGGGGCTGGCGTTAAGAGCAGCCAAAGCAACTCCTATGCTGATACTGGTTAGGAGTTTAGAAAAAGCATAAATTTTCATAGAATAACTTCCTCTAACTAAAGAAAGCAGCGTTTTAGACGATCGGTGACCCTTTAATTAGTTATTGTATATACAATTATATTTGTATACAAATATAAATATTTATCAACAAATAGTTGGCTGACTACATAGTTAATATTTAGAATAATGAGTTCTGCCAAATTTAACAACTCCCTATAAATGTTTCCCAAAATTATCAGAAGAATTCACATCAGCAGGAATTAGGCGAAAAAACCCGCAACGAGGCAGGATCGCAAGGATTTGCAATCTTAATAGTGTTGTATTCTTCCTAGGGGTTCTACAGCGATGCGCTATTCTCTATTCTTTTCGATCGCTCCTTTTATCCCTTGGTGGTTGAAACCGCAGCTATACAACTCTTCGTCCGCCTGCGCAAACTAAAAAATAAAAGGGATTTTAAAATTGTATTTGGCACAAAGCCTCAATCTATTAGCTAAGTTGGAAAATTTCCTCTAAAATTGGCTGTAGTTACTGAATTGAATCGACGTACTAATGTCAACTGACGGACTCAACTCAAGCTCGACTGTAAATAGCAGATATGTTGGCGATCGGCCTCTGCTGAAACTTCAAACAGAGATTTTGCTAGGCGACTGTCTGGGGAAACTCGATCGGTTTCCAGACAACACATTCGATTTAATCGTTACTTCGCCTCCTTATGCCGATAGTCGATCGAAGACGTATGGAGGAATTAAACCAGATGAGTATGTTGAGTGGTTTTTACCGATAACGAAAGAACTTTTAAGGGTTCTTAAACCCACAGGAACCTTTATATTAAATATTAAAGAAAAAGTAGTTAGTGGAGAAAGGCATACTTACGTTTTAGAGTTAATTCTAGAAATGAGAAAACAGGGATGGCTGTGGACAGAAGAATTCATCTGGCACAAAAAGAACTGCTATCCAGGTAAGTGGCCAAATAGATTTAGAGATGCTTGGGAAAGATGCTTGCAATTTAATAAAAATAAAAAATTTAATATGTATCAAGAGTCTGTCATGGTTCCTATGGGTAACTGGGCTGAAACTCGATTGAAAAACCTGAGCGATACAGATAAAACTAGGGACGAGTCTAAAGTTGGCAGTGGATTTGGTAAAAATATTTCTAACTGGTTAGATAGAGACAAAGTTTATCCAACTAACGTCATTCATTCATCTACTGAATGCGGTAATAAAAAACATAGTGCAGCTTTTCCGAAGTCTTTGCCAGCCTGGTTTATCAAGCTTTTTACTCAAGAGGGCGATTGGGTACTAGATCCATTTTTGGGTTCTGGAACTACCTGTCAAGTTGCTCAGGAGTTGTCTAGAAACTCTGTTGGTATTGAAATTTCGGCTGAATATTATGAATTAGCTTTATCTAGCTTGAAACCATTGCAATATAAACTTTTTGAAGGAGCTTCAGAGTATGTGGTTCCTCGAACAGCAGGAAATAGTTAGTTATGTCGAAGAGAATATTCCTAAATTTCATGAAAATCGGATAAATGGTTTAAGGAATTTGAAGTTACAGACAGTTCTTAAAAGAAAAAATCCATATCTTTTCAAAGCCAAAAACGTTCTTACAGCTAGCGATCTGGTAAAAAGCTTATTAGATGCTCATCTATCTTCTTCTGAAGAGGGACTATTTGGAGGATTTTTAGAAGGGCTTGCCGTATTTATCTGTACTAAAACATTTGGCGGCAGAAAGTCTTCTTCAGAAGGAATAGATTTAGAATTTGAACGAGAGAATGTAAGATATATAGTTTCTATAAAGTCTGGACCTAATTGGGGAAATAGTTCTCAAATCAAAAGAATGGTTGACAATTTTAGTAAAGCTAAGAGAATATTGAGAACTAATACATCTTCTATTAATGTAGTTGCTGTAAATGGCTGTTGCTACGGAAAAGACGATCGACCAGATAAAGGAGAATATTTAAAGTTGTGTGGGTAACGTTTTTGGGAGTTGATTTCTGGCAATGAGTTACTGTATACAGATATGATTGAACCTATTGGCGATAAAGCGAAAGAGAATAACGAGCAATTCGAGCAAGAATATAGCAAAGTAATCAACAAATTCACTCTAGAGTTCATGCAAAAATTCTGCGATCGAGAAGGTCAAATTGTTTGGTCGAGAATAGTTCAATTGAACTCAACGAAGAAAATTTAAATTGTCTTTTATACTTTGGCGATTGAAACCGCAGCTATACAAACTAAGTCCGCCTGCGCGGACTTCAGCAAAATGTGGGTGATTAAACTAAATTTAATATAAAATCGTTCCGAAATGTGAATTTTAGTCCTCTTCAGAGGACTTTAGCTATGAGACAGAGGTTTTGAACCTCTGTCGGATGAAGCTTTTGACCATTAAGTCGACGCACACAAACAGACCTAAATCCCACATTCCGCAGGTAGACAGAGCAATCTGCATAGTTTTCAAAAGTCTTGCTCCGCAAGGCTTTTAGTGATTTTTCGCCGCCAGTCAAATTCGCGATCGCCAATTCAGAAATGGTTAGATCTGTTTCAGAAAAATTGTTTTTTTTCGATGCTACTACCTGCGGAGACAATTTTTTTAAGTATAAATACAGGTGCGAAATGTGGGCTAAATGATCAGTTATCGACTCATAAAAACTTCACTTGCCATCTTGAAAGTTCAACATTGCCAAATTTATAGCGTCGGTTTGAATGAGAGGTTAACTAGCCAACTTACTGTTTGCGGAAAGGCTATAACGAGGATCAGGACGATCGCTTGCAAAACCATAAAGGGGATGGCGCTTTTATGAATATCAATAGTCTTGACTTCTTTGGGAGCGACGCTTTGCAAATAGAACAACGAAAAGCCTACCGGAGGTGAGATAAAAGCCGTTTGCAAGTTAATTGCCATCACCACTCCAAACCACACCATATCAATTCCTAATTGCTGGGCGGCTGGGACTAACAGCGGCATGGCGATGAAACAAATTTCGACAAACTCTAAGAAAACCCCCAGGACAAAGATGACAATATTGCTGACAACTATGAAGGCGATCCAACCGCCAGGAAGATTCACCAGCAGTTCGGTGATGTAGGTTTTGCCGCCCAGTCCGTCAAACACCACGCTAAAAAACGACGAGCAAAATAAAATCATCAGCACTACAGCCGTTACCACAGCCGTAGCATGACTAGATTCTTTAATCAGCTTCCAGTTCCAGCGGCGATTGATCGCGGCTAGTATGCAGGCTCCTACTGCACCTACTGCCCCAGCTTCGGTGGGGGTAGCGATGCCGAAAAAGATGCTACCGAGAACCGCAAAGATCAGCAGCAAGGGCGGAATCACAGCTTTGATGACTCGCCGCACCAAAGCCATACCGCGCAGCGTCCGCGCTTCTAGAGGTAGGGCTGGAGCCAGTTCCGGTTTGAAGAAAGCGAGAACCAGGACGTACAAAATATAAGAGCCAGAGAGCATCAACCCAGGAATTAGAGCGCCCAAGAACAAATCGCCTACCGACACCCCAATCTGATCGCTCAACACTACTAGCACCAAACTCGGAGGAATTAATTGGGCCAGCGTCCCAGAAGCCACGATCGCACCTGCCGCTAGTTGCTTGTCGTAGCCGTAGCGCAGCATCACGGGTAGAGAGATCATTCCCATCACGATCACGGTTGCCGCTACTACCCCAGTTGTAGCCGCTAGTAAAGTTCCCACCAAAATTACTGCCAGCGCCATCCCACCCCGCAAAGGTCCTAGCACAATGCCGATCGTTTCTAAAAGGTCTTCAGCTAATCCCGATTTTTCTAGTACCGCCCCCAAAAACACAAAAAAGGGAATGGCTAAAAGGGTGAAGTTAGACATGGTGCCGAACCAAATGTTGGGCAGCAGCAACAAGCGATTGGGATCGAATGCCCCCACTATCCAGCCAATCAGCCCAAACACCATTGCCGTACCCGCAAACGAGAAGGCTACCGGATAGCCGCTCATCAAAATGAAGAAAAAGCCGACGAACATGGCGATCGCCAACCACTCATAGCCCATAATCCCTTTACCCAAAAAGCAGCATCAGACAATTTTAGGCCATCGGATGCCAGTGAATTATGAATTGTGAATTATGAATGGTGAAATTACGGCTTTTTCGGATCTATGCTAGTTGAAATTAGCCATTTTTGCGATCGCAGATGATGGCAAAGCGATCGGATCGTCGTCGAGAGAGAGTTGATGATGGCGTGACAAAGGGCGCAGCTAGCCATCTAGAATGCCGACGATATCAGTCTAACTAAGTTAGGGCGAAGTTGTGGGCGTAACAGTCGGACTAGTTACAGTTCCAGGAGTCGTTCCGGTTCCACCAGGCCCGGTTTCGGTCGGTTGACAGGCATTGAGGAGAATCGCAAACCCCATCATTGAAGCTAATAAGGCAACTGTTTTCTTCATAGTTCCTCGCTTGAGTTTCAGTCAACTACGATCGCTGGAAAATCCAGAACGCGCAGCATACGGAAACAATTGTGGGTAGACTAGTGTTCGTTTGCGTCTACCTAATGAGGTATTTCTTCAGGGTGGCTTAAAATAAAATTGGGGCAAAAGTAAAAGCGATTGCTGCTGTAATGGAAAGGATTGTCAAGAGTGCAGAAGGGTGGAGAATCGGCTGGGACCCCAATGCTAGTAAATATAAAGGTTTAGTCGGTGGCGATCGATGGGCGATCGAATTAACTGAAGCGGAATTAAATGATTTTTGTCGGCTGTTAGAGCAACTAAGTCAAACTATGAGCCAGATGGCGGCTGAGTTAATGGATGCCGAGAAAATCGCCTGCGAAGCTGAAACTGACTTAGTTTGGATGCAGGTAGAAGGCTATCCCCAAGCTTACAGCCTGCACTTCATCCTCAATACCGAACGTGGTGGCGAAGGCAGTTGGCCGGAGTCTGCTGTCCCAGGCTTGATGCAAGCTGCTAGGGTCTTAAGAGTGTTTTGATGTGCTATATTAAGTAGAGCGATCGGGGTGTAGCGCAGTTTGGTAGCGTACTTGCTTGGGGTGCAAGGGGTCGTGGGTTCAAATCCCGCCACTCCGATTTTAAAAACTAGGATACATCAGGAATTTCCCGCCCTGCTGGTTGACGCTAGCAACGCTTCTCATTTGTAGAGTAGCTCAAGATTGGCATACCCATTTCCATAGAGGATGGGTTTTCCCCTGTTGGCGAATCTTGAGGACTTGCTGCTCTAAACGCCTTTGTTCTTGCGGCGAAAGTCCGAATAGGATGTTACGACTTTGCCAGACCAAAACCGCTGTCGTCATCCCCACGCAGATAAATAGACCGAGTGAGGGCAGCCAGTTGAAAGCCAAACCCCACCGTAAAGCTGCCCAGGTAAAATGTTCTAACATCAAACCGATAGGGTAACGCAAACCCCACAAGCTCAAAAGCCCTAGCGTCAACCACAAGCTGCCAACCACCATCCACCTGCCATAGACTGTAGCCAAGTACAGCCTGCGTACTTGCTCTTTAAAGTCAGAGTCAAAGCCTAACTGCCATGAGGCGGTGATTTCAGGTGTAGGTTCTGCTGGTAGATCCATATTTAACTGAGGTCGATCGCGTTTTTAGATTGCCGCACTGAGTCCAGAATAGCTATATCGGTAAAAAAGTGCGAGTTTTCCATACCGAATAGCTATCAGTTATTATTCCCAGCTACCAAAATAAAAACTCAAATGTTTTTTTACGCTTCATCTGAAGCTTGAGGCTGAGGAACGACTTGACGCGCTCTGCCGCTGCGTTCTCTCCACCAAGCCAGTAGGGTACTGGCGATGAAAATACTCGAATAAGCACCAGCGATAAAGCCAATAATCAAAGCCAAAGAAAAATATTTCAGCGAGTCGCCCCCAAACAGGAAGATAGAAACTAAAGTCAGAAGCGTAGTTAAAGTCGTGTTGATCGACCTAGTTAAGGTCTGATTGACTGCATCGTCTACTATCTGGTTGATGTGCATCTCTGGATGCAGCTTTAGAACTTCTCGGACGCGATCGTAAATTACCACCGTATCGTTGACTGAAAAGCCGATAATCGTCAACAGGGCAACCAGAAATAAACTATCGGCTTCTACACCCCAAACTAAGCCCAAGATCGAGAAAATACCTGCCGTGATGAAAACATCGTGAAACAAAGCCACAAAGGCAAAAAAGGCGTAGTCGAACTGGAACCTAAAAGTGAGGTAAACCAGAATGCCACCAAAGGAGACTAGCAATGCCAGCAATCCTTTAGTAAATATCTCTTGCCCCAGAGTCGGGCCGACGGTGTTAATCTCGTTTTTCTTAGGATCGAAAACCCCGATTTTCTCGTTTAAAGCTTTTTCTAGCTGGCTTTGAGCGGCTGCATCTAAGGTTTTAGTCCGAATCGAGACGGCATAAGGTTGTCTGGTGTCTTTGGTGGTTACTACTTGAATGCTGCTGTTAGTTAGCCCTTGACTTTCTACTACTTGCCTCACAGCGGCAGGATCGATGGGTTTGCAATTACCAGGTTTAGAGCAATCTAACTCAAGCTGAATGCGCGTCCCGCCAACGAAATCTAAACTCGGACGCAAAGGGGCACCAATCTCTGGATTCGTCCAAGAAATTGTCATGGCAATCAGGCCGCTGAGGATAATTGCCCCAGAAATCGTCCACCACAAACCCCGTTGTTTGATGATGTTAAGTTTCATTAACCGGCCTCCGCCCTAGATTTGGTTGCATCTGGTAAGTTAGGACAAAATAAATCTGGTCTTTGACGCAATTTGGGTACTCCTAGCACCAGCAGGAGGAGAAAAGTTCGCGTACAAGAGAGGGCAGTAAACATACTGATGGCTACCCCTAGCCCCAGCGTCAAAGCAAAACCTTTAACTAAGCCCGAACCCAACCAGAACAGGGCCAGGCAAGCAATCACTGTGGTCACGTTGCCGTCTAAAATGCTAGAAAAGGCACGGTAGAAACCAGATTCGACCGATCGATAAAGGGTTTTTCCTTCTCGCAGTTCTTCTCGCGTGCGCTCGAAAATCAAAACGTTGGCATCAACTGCCATCCCAATGCTGAGGATGAAACCAGCAATTCCGGGTAGAGTTAAAACCACATCTAGTAAGGCAAAGGTAGCCCAAGATAGTAAGGCATAAATTATCAAGGCCACATCAGCAATGACTCCTGGCAGCCGATAGTAGACCGCCATGAAGATCAACACTAAAATCAGACCGCCAATACCAGCATAAATGCTGCTTTGAATGCTGTCTTGTCCCAAGGTAGCACCAACAGTGCGAACCTCTTCCACCGATACTGGTAAGGGTAGAGCGCCACCTTCTAGTTGCAACGCTAATTCTTTAGCACGCTCTAAGGTAAAGTTGCCGTTAATCTCGGCATTGCCTCCTGCTATTCCAGTGGCGGCATATTCGGCATCTACAGTGGCAGCACTGATTAGTTGGTTATCGAGGAAAATACCGAGGGTGCGTCCAGTACCAGCTATGCTTTTGGTAAGCTCGGCAAACTGCTTGCCGCCCTGTTGGTTGAAGCGGAGGAAGACTGTCCAGTTAGTGCCAACCTGAGCGGGGCCGTAACTTGCACCTTCCAGGTTTTGTCCGGTCAGTTCTGTAGGTTTGTAAAGCTGGGATAATAGCTCTTGAACCTGTTTTTCCTTCTGGTCGATTTGAGCTTGGTTAGCGGCGATTGCGTCCCGATCTCCGGCTGTTTCTAGCTGCTTTTGTTTCTGTTTTAACAATTCTAGTTCTGTTCTGCGAACTTCCGATTGAACTTTGATTTCTGGCTTGTCTAGTTCTTGCCGGAAGTCGAGTTGAGCGGTGCCTCCAAGGACGGCGCGTGCTTCTTTGGGGTCGTTGACTCCGGGTAGCTGTACCAAGATCTTATCGTTACCGACATTTTGGACTACCGCTTCCGAAACCCCTAGAGCGTTTACCCGGCCTTCAATTACTGTTTTTACCCCCTCTAGCTTCTCTGGGGTAATTTCCTTAACTTTATCGGTGGTTTTGACTTGAATTGTCAGTTGCGAGCCGCCTTGGAGATCCAATCCTAATTTGAGTGGCTTGAACCAGAAAATGGCGATCGATGCTGCCACCAATAACAAAATCAATAACAATGTCCAACGCTGTCTTTGCATACTACGACTACCCGCGACAACTGTTATGATAATCCTTTTTGGTCGTGTCGGAGATGGGGTAGGGCAGAGAAGATAGCGAGCAGGGGGGGCAGAAGAAGCAGGAGGGGCAGGGGAAGATGCAGAGAATAACCCATGCCCTATGCCCTTTTACCTCAGATATAATTTGCGATCGAGAGTTGCAGCTATCTTTTTCCACTTTCTTGCGATCAGTTGCCTCAAAGCTAGCAACAGAAACATTGGAACTGTCCGGCGATAGCGCCCCCAAAGCCGTCGCGGTTCTTGCAGTAAGCGATAGAGCCATTCCAATCCCATCCGTTGGATCCAATTTGGCGCTCTGGTCAAGATGCGGGCGTAAATCGGAAAAACGCCACCTACTCCGATCGTAACTGCATGAATTTTGTCTTTATGCTTGTGCATCCAGACTTCTTGTTTTGGGCATCCCAAAGATACGAAAACTAAACTAGCTCCGCTACTATTAATCTCTTTAATTAACTCCTTGTTGGTGGCTAATGCTGCTTCTCCCATCGGCAGAGATCTCATACCAGCAATCTGCAACTGGGGAAAATCAACTTTTAACCTCTTTTCTATTTTTCGGAGGATCTCGTCTTCCGAACCTACAAAGAAAACTTTGATGTGACCTTGAGAGCGACGACACAATTCTCGGAAGATCTCCATTCCTGCTACTCGTTCCTGGCGAGGTCTTCCCAGTCGTCTCATCATCCATACGATCGGCATCCCATCAGGCGTAACCATATCGGCCTGGCGAAGTACGTCCCCAAATTTATAGTTCCAGTGTCTCAGATTGCGGTATGCCCTGATTAACATATGGGCATCGGCAACGCACACCACCCGACTTTCACCAGCGATCGCCCATTGGTAAATCATTCTTATTTGCGCATTAAAAGATAATGCCGTTACCTGAGTGCTAATTACCTCGATCTTGTCATTTGGAGAAATTTTTGATAGACATACATTTCGATTAAGGCTATAGGCATCAACCATAATTCAAAACCACGAAAAAGGCTCAATGAACTTCAAACAGATTCAGGGGACTCAAGTAAAACTCCATGGCACGCAATATAATTGGGCTTGAGATAGATCGCTTGACTCTGCTTACTTCGACTTGATTCGTTATACACTTTATAATTCCCGTCTAACCCTGTAACAATTGAGTTGTCAATCAGCTTTTTAGTAAAAGTTACCTGTTTTCTTACTCTGGCTGATTTTTTTGGCAAATTAAGAAACTAGATTATTATGGGGGTTAATGAGAAAATTATCAAGCTTTTTAAAATTGATAAAAAGCAAAGTAAAGTAAAGTTAGCTTAACAATTTAATCTTTCTTTAAAGTTATTAGAGGTTATTGTTGCTAAGAAACTCCAGAAAGTAATTAATAAAAATTAATTTACTGGAGCAGAACTAATGATACACGATGTGCCTGTCGCTGTAGGCGCTAGCAGTCAGGGATGGTCGATGGGGCTGTAATGCCAGCATTTCAGAGATCGATCGTAAAATCAGAAACCGTTGGCAAACAGCTAGCAACGAGAGTAGCACAAGTGGCTCAGCATTCGATCGATCGCCTCTAACAACTGGGCCATCGATTGGGAATTAACTGGAATAATTCGATCGGCGATCGCCTGCAATAGCGACTCTAGTTCGGCAGCCATGGGGCGATACGTGCTACCGCACAGGCTACCGCCAACGCGTCGGGGCGACTTGGCTAGATCGCCAATATGTCCTCGGCGATCTAGCACTAACACTGGTGGTTTCATGGGTAATTGACTCAGAGCCGCTAAAGACTGCCATTGTCTGGAAGCAGGGGGTATTTCTTCTAAATAGATCAGCAGCAGATCGACGTGTTGTTGCTGAATTTGACTGATGACTTCGGCTCCAGAAGTAGAAATGAAACTTCTAAAACCGGCTGTTTGCAAGTATTGCATCGTGGCTTGCAGCCACTCAGGCAGATGGTGCTTGCTAACTTCTGATGAGAGCGTTCCCGACTCTTCAATTCCGGCAACATCATCTAGTAAATGAGCTAGATCGACAACTAAGATGCTGGGTTTTTGCCAAGCCCCAGCCGCAAGTTGCATCATTTGTAAGACTGGGGCTGGATATTGACTGGATTGAAGGGCCGACCAAGAAAACACCCGCAGTTGACTGACTCGATCGGCAACCTCAGCTATCTTTCGATCTAGAGTCAGGATCGGTAGCCTGGCCAAAGTCGAATAATAACTCAATTCTTGGAGGTAAGAGAGCGGATCGTCTAAGTTCATCCGATCGATTAACACGGCATCGGGATGCCAAACCCGCGCCAGTAGATCTGCCTGTTCTAAATCGTCAGCTTCGATCGCGCGGTAGCTCACTTCTGAGGAGGTAGCAAAGTTTTGACTGGGGCGATTGCTGGCATTGCCGATCCCCAACCACAGGCGATCGATTCCCAAGCTTTGAGGAGAAGTGAGGTGCAAAATCGTCATTGAGTTGCCAGGACTTGGCTTTTGCTGTTGCCAGCGATTCAAACTGCGTTGCAGCGCCTTTTCTTCTACCGGAATGGTTAAAAAGTCATCGGCTTGATTTTTGCTGGCAGTTTCTTTTTCAGCTAGGGTAGCCGTGACGATGACGGGGATATGGTGAGTTTGGGCATCTGATTTTAAGATCGTTAAGACATCCCAACCCGAAAGTAACGGCAGCAACGGATCGAGCAAGATCGCGCACGGTTGCAAGCGCCGCGCCTTTTCGATCGCTTCGGTACCGGAACGAGCGATTACTGCCCAATAACCGCTGTTAGTCAATTTGGCTGTTAAATCTTCAATGTATTGAGGTGCGGCTTCTACCACTAACACCAAGCGACTGCTCGACTTGGGAGCCGGAAAGAGAGATGGAGAACGGTTAGATGGCCGACTGGTTTCCTCCTCCAGAGGGCGATCGCTTTTCAACTCTGCGTCCTCATCTGATTTAGCAGATCTCAACTCGAATGGCGGATGGGGTGGCAGCAAGAGGGTAAACTGACTGCCTTTGCCCTCTTGGGAAATAAAAGAAATATCGCCGCCATGGAGTCTAGCTAAACGCTGAGTTAGAGCTAATCCCAAACCAATGCCTTTAAATTGGCGCGTCAGGGGACTTTCTAATTGTTGAAATTTCTGAAAAATTAGGTGTTGCTTTTCAGTAGGAATTCCAATTCCCGTATCCCAAACCGTAAAAGCAATCCACCCTTCCCATCGACAAACTTTCAGCCCGATCGCGCCTCCAGTGGATAAGGTGAATTTGAAGGCGTTAGATAACAAATGGATTAGCATCTGCCGCAGGCGCAATTCGTCAGCTACTAGAGTTTCTAAACCTGGTTCGATCTCCAAGGCAAAGGGAATTTCAGCCGAGAGATCTGGAATCGGCTCTAGTTGTCGGACTTGCTCCCAAGCGCGATCGCAAACGGCAATGATATTGACTGGCAGCCAATTCAACGCCATCTGACCCGTTTCCATACTGGTCAGATCTAAAATTTCATCGATGACTCTCACGAGTTGCCGTCCGCTCTCGTAAATCAAGCCAGCGTAGCGGGCCTGACGTTCGTTTAATTCTCCGACAGAGCGATCTTTGAGCAGTTTTGATAATCCAATCGCCGTAGTTAGAGGGGTTTTCAGTTCGTGACTGACGCAAGCTAAAAATTCATCTTTCAAGCGGTTCAATTGGGTCAGATCGGCATTTTTAGCCGCCAGTTCCTTGGCCACCTGCTGCTGTTCGGTAATATCGTTAGCTAATACCAGCCAAGCTAACTCCGATTTTCTCGATCGATTTCTCCCTCTCTCCCCATCTCCCCATCTCCCCATCTCCCCATCTCTCCCCTTCCTCAATCTCTGAAAAACCGAGCTATCGAGGGGAATTTTCACCAACTGCCAAAGGCGATCGCCGCTGGAAAATTCTATATTTGTGGCTTCAGATTTCAGCCAGTCAGCCTCTGGCAACTCCCCTATTTCTTGCCGCCAAGTGAGATTGGGAAACAAAGCTTTGTTCTTACCAGTTTGCAAAAGCAGGGGTAAGGGTAGTTGTTCTAAAAGTGGTTGTAAGGTTTTGAGGTCGTTAAAGCTTGAGTCTGGCTTGGCAGGGTTCGAGATCCCGTCCGATCGATCGGTTTGCCAGTCGGTGGATTTGCTGGCGGCTAAGTACCTTAACAACCGCCAAGCATCTAAAAGTCCTAAAAAATTGCCTTCAACATCGACTAAAGCATATGTTTGGGCGGTCGGTGATTCTAGCTTTTCGGGGAGATGATGCCAAAATTCGCTCAATTTTAGCTCGGCCGATACGGTTGTTAAAGGCGCGACTATCTTGGATTGAGAACGCTGAAGGATCTCGTTGAGAGATAGTTGGGTGGGAGAACGATCTAACGCCTCGGTTAACCCCGATTTTTTACAGCGGGGCGATTTAGCCTTGGCGGACTTTTCTTCCATTTGGGCCCCTAGATCGATTACCAGCCGTTTGAGAGCGATCGATCCTAAAGGGCGATGCTGTGGATCGACGACTACCACTCGATCGCTAGCCGACGAACTCAAAATCTCTAGGATAGTTTCCAGGTTGGCATCTAGATCCGCGATCGGAACTGGCTCGATAAATTCTTTTAAACGCGGATCTGGAACTAACATAAGACATCTTTCAGGGAAAGGATAATACTGGGGGGGAAATTCCTTACTGTGGTTAGGAGTGAGGGCGATCGAAGCTGTATTGTGTAGATTTTGCAGTCCCTGCGATCTCTTTCCTCAACTACCAAACTGCCAAAGGCTAGAAATTACCTGCTTTCCGATCCAAGAAGACCAAGGCTAAAAAGCCGTTTTCAAAAACCTTGCGATCTCCCAGAGAATTCGATCTGCAAAACCCGATCTGCCATCGATTATCGTTCCAGGATCGACAGAGAGGGTTATTCGATCGCAATTAATTACGATTTGCCGAATTTTAAATTATCATTAAGTTTTGGGGACAAAGTGTATAAGTGTAAACTACCAGTGGCGATCGCTAGCTCCTGTGCCTGTTCTCCGAAGCTCATCAATTTCTATACTAGCTCAACCATTACTAGCATCTCATGGAGCCGCAGTACCCCTTAACTGAAAAACTCAAAGCGCGACTTGGATATCTGGGTGTGTACTATAAGAGAGATCCGCAAGACTTTTTTCGTAATTTATCTAGCAGCGAGCAAAAAAGTCTTTTAGAAAAAATCAAATTAGAATACCGCCAAATTATCCTTGACTACTTTGCTAACAACGAAAATATTAATCAGCAAATCGATAATTTAGTCAACAAGTTATTTTTTACTGATATTGCGGTATCGCAATTAGTAGAAATTCACATGGAGTTGATGGATGAATTTGCCAAACATCTCAAAGTAGAAGGACGCAGCGAAGAAATTTTAGTTGACTATCGGCTAACGCTCATCGATACCATGGCTCATTTGTGCGAGATGTATCGCCGTTCGATTCCTAGAGATAGTTGAGCTTTTAGGGCATCGGGCATCGGGCATCGGGCATTGGACATCAGGCATAGGAATAACCACGTATTGTTTATTCTGCTCTGCTCGTAAGATCGGGTTTGGTTAGCTGAAGAGCGAGTCGTTCCTGGCCGTGCTGCAATCGATGAATTACAATCGACTGCACGGACGCATTTCTATAACAATTTCAAAGAATTTTATTATTTTTTAATATTCCTCAAAATATATGATATTATTCGATCGACGGTACTTTGCGATCGCGCACCTAATATAAAAATATGAGTTTAAGATTTCAAAACTATAGCATAAGAAATGTTTATCTGTAGTTGCCCGACATGGCTGGATATTTACAAAACCCTATTTTCTCTATCAGTTCGCCCCTATATCGATTTACTACCAGGGTAAGAGAACAGAGATAATTACAAAAATTCGACTTTTATCATTTGTGGATTTAAAAATTAACAAATTTATGAGTGCTCTCAATAAAGTATACGTATTGAAACTTTATGTGGCAGGCAATACTCCAAATTCTATACGAGCTTTGAAAATTCTCAAAAATGTTCTCGAACAAGAATTTCAAGGAGTTTACGCCCTCAAAGTCATCGATGTTTTAAAAAATCCTCAACTAGCGGAAGAAGATAAGATTTTAGCGACTCCCACGTTGTCTAAGGTCTTGCCGCCTCCAGTCCGCAAAATCATTGGCGATCTTTCCGATCGAGACAAAGTTTTGATCGGCTTAGACTTGCTGTATGAAGAAATCAGCGAACGTTCCTTAGAAGAAGAATCATAGAGATTTTTTGAGAACTCATTTTTCAAGCAAGACATATATTTTTAAAAAACTCAATTTCGAGCGTTAAAAAATGACCGATCCTAATAGCGAACGAGAACTAAACACCTTATCCTCCACCAAAGTTCACAAAACTCGGACGATGATTGAAGGATTTGATGATATCAGTCATGGTGGCTTGCCAATTGGTAGAACTACGCTAGCTAGTGGTACGTCTGGTACTGGAAAAACTTTGTTTGCCGTGCAGTTTCTCTACAACGGGATTATCCATTTTGACGAACCAGGGATATTTGTCACCTTTGAAGAATCGCCTACAGATATCATCAAAAATGCTGCTAGCTTTGGTTGGGACTTACAGCAATTAATTGAATCTGGCAAATTATTTATTCTCGATGCTTCTCCCGATCCAGAGGGGCAAGAAATAGTCGGTCATTTCGATCTGTCGGCTTTGATCGAAAGGATTAATTATGCGATCGGCAAATATAAAGCTAAACGAGTTTCGATCGATTCGATTACCGCCATATTTCAACAATACGATGCGGCAGCGGTGGTGCGACGAGAAATTTTTCGCTTAGTAGCTCGCCTGAAACAAACTGGCGTGACTACGATTATGACTACCGAAAGGATAGAAGAATACGGACCGATCGCGCGGTTTGGGGTGGAAGAATTCGTCTCTGACAACGTAGTCATCGTGCGCAACGTCTTGGAAGGAGAACGCCGTCGGCGGACGGTTGAAATTCTCAAACTGCGGGGTACGACTCACATGAAAGGAGAGTACCCATTTACCATTACTAACGAGGGAGTTAATATTTTCCCATTGGGAGCGATGCAATTGACGCAACGTTCTTCCAACGTGCGAGTATCTTCTGGGATCGATACTCTCGACGAAATGTGTGGGGGTGGATTTTTCAAAGATTCGATTATTTTGGCAACTGGGGCTACTGGGACTGGGAAAACCCTGTTGGTGAGCAAGTTTTTACAAGAAGGGTGTTTGTCAGGCGATCGCGCTATTCTATTTGCTTATGAAGAATCTCGCGCCCAACTATCTCGAAATGCTTCTTCTTGGGGGATTAATTTTGAAGAATTGGAACAAAAAGGCTTGCTCAAAATCCTTTGTACTTATCCCGAATCAGCCGGATTAGAAGATCACTTGCAAACGATCAAATCAGAAATTAGTGATTTTAAGCCTTCTCGAATTGCGATCGATTCGCTTTCGGCTTTAGCTAGAGGTGTCAGTAATAATGCTTTCCGTCAATTCGTCATTGGCGTGACTGGCTATGCTAAGCAAGAAGAAATTACGGGCTTTTTCACGAATACTACCGATCAATTTATGGGAACTAATTCAATTACTGAGTCTCATATCTCGACGATTACCGATACAATTTTGCTGTTGCAATACGTCGAAATTAAGGGTGAAATGTCGCGGGCGATTAACGTATTTAAGATGCGAGGTTCTTGGCACGATAAAGGCATCCGCGAATACACGATTAGTAAGGAAGGAGCCGACATTAGAGATTCATTCCGCAACTACGAACGAATTATTAGTGGTTCGCCTACTCGCATTTCGGTTGATGAAAAGAGCGAATTATCCCGCATTATTCAAGGGGTAAAAGATTTCGGCGATGAATAATTTTGCTGTCAGTAGTAATTACAGTCAAACAGCCGCTCTCAAACAAGTAAAAACAACTCAGGGGATACATGAAATAAATCTGCTAGAGCCTGAGCTTGAGCTTTGCTTGCGCTCCCTTTGAATAAAGGGTTATTGACTGTTTGAGCGATCGCTAAAGCCTCTTTGCCAACGATAGCCTTAGCAAGGCATAACATTGGGCACCGATCTCGCCGCTTTGTTGGTTGATTTCCAGCAGTTCTTGAGTGCAGGCGATCGCGTTAATTTATCACCAGACCTTATCGCTCTTTAACAGAAAATTTCATCAATAAAATTTTTAACTTTTTGAGTTTGGTCTTCTACCTTGAATGCCTCTATTTCCACAGGAATGGCCTTTCTTTTTTCCAATATTTCTTCCCGCGTTACACTTGCCATTAAATTTGCCAAAGCATTCAGATAAACTTCTTCCCAAGGTTTGGTTCCAGGTAGCCGCCACAACCAGCCCTCGTCTAGATCGTATGCCATGGGGATTTGGCTGGTAACTACTGGCAATTTGGCACTGACATACTCGCTAATTTTGGTGGTATAGCGAAAACTACCAACTAAATCGACGCTTTGGGGCAAACTGCCTACATCCATCGCTGCCATATAATCGGTAACTTCTTCTAAAGGTACGTTGCCAGGGAGAAAAATTCTCCGATTCAAATCGTCACCTGCTAATTCTTTTAAGGTAGCCAGGCCATCACCATCTCCGACGATTAAAAGACAAACATCGTCTCGATCGATCTGTCGAAAAGCTTGGATTAATTCATACCCATAGCAGTATCCCGCGCGTTTATTCCAGACTAGCGCCCCTAAAATCCCGAATACTAATGCTTCTGATGGAATTCCTAGTGAATTTCTAATTTTTGTTCGACTGGCTTGTAATCGTTCCTCATCAAGGCTGACAAACGACCAACCAGCGGCTGTCATCCCTTTAGGCGCACCAAAAGTTAAAGCCCTGCCGACTAAATAAGGTGTCCAGCCGATAAAACCAGCACAAAAGGCATATAGCATTTGCTCGTAAATTCTAAAGAGCGGCACTAAAATCGGATATTTTAAGCCGATAAAAGGGGCTACAGCATCGCCGCTACTAAACACGTAAGGAATGCCATAAAACCAGCGCAATAGCAGACAAGCAAACCCCCCTGCCGTTCCGGTTCCTTCCATCACGACTAAATTTGGCCGCTCGGCGATCGCCTGCTGTATCAGTTTGAAAAAACTTTTTAGTTTTTGGGAGCGATCGAAATCAAAATTAACTAATTCAAAGTTTTCTAGTAATTTGAGTATGCGCTTTTCTTCATTAGTTCCATGACCTTTAGTAGCAAAAACAAATATTTTTATGTTCTGCTTTATTGCCTTAACAGAAGTTGTTAGCATATCTTTCAATAATACAGTGGTTTAATAGTTCGCGATTATTAGAACTGCTTGTAAAGTTCTATAGCAAAGACTCATTCAGCCTCAATGTTCTTTCCTGATGTTTGTAGTATCTCCTGGCGGCTAAACCCAATCCCAAAAACGACCATAGGATTAAGCCGCCAACTCCCACTATGGAGGTGCCATTTACTGGCAACCTGACCAAACAGGTTACAATCATGGCCCGAGCAATCGGAAAGAAAAGCAGGGAATCGCTCTCAAACTCTTGAAATAGTTTGATGGTGAGAGGTAACAACCCACCGACATAGCAGACGGTTCCAATAATACCTAAATTGAAAAACATCGCTAAAATTCCACTATCTACCAGTCCTGCCCCAATCCCATCTCCGACAAAGTTGGTGAGGGCATTAAAAATGGACATTTGAAAGAACTCCTGCCTGACTTGAGCGCTACCATCTGCTTGCACGTTAGACAAACTTTGCACGCGATCGCCGATTACCGCCGAAAATGGTTCCATACTGGCTAAGGGAATTACCATAAAGGCCAAGATGCCAATGGTGACAATCAGACGCATTTGGTTTTTCGATTTTAAATAACCGACAAAAGTTACCAATCCGGCTAACCAGCCCAGCCAAGCAGAACGGACGAGAGAGAACAAAAAAGCTAAAAAGCCAGCGATGAAGGCGGGTATTTTTAATATTCCTTGGTAATTCAACAGCATCACTAGCGCCGATCCCATAAAGGCAGCAAAAGGTTCGGCCGATTGCATAGTGCTAAAGACGCGGATGGTATACGGACCTGGAGCCTGGCCGAAGTAACCATTGGCGTTTATCTGCTCGGATTCGATCAACCATAATATGTCCCAATCTGGAGCTACCACATATTGGTAGACACCATAGAAACCGACGATTAAAACTCCCCAAGCAAAAGTTCGTTGGAGATTTTGATAGTAATTAGGGAAAGATCGCCAATTAGCCAAGCAGTGGAAGCCAAAAGTTACAGGAGTCAGCCAATCTAATAACTCTCTAGTGACCGTAACTGGCGCTGAATGATTTATCAGTCCGATGAGATAGCCATAAAACAATCCTGCTAACGGCAGCCCAAAAGCCAAACGCTCTTGGCGATCGACTTTAGATAGGTGTTGGAAAACGGTAATTAAAGTTATGGCTGTGACTAAATAAGGCGCTACTAGGATCGGACTAGGATCTGTGTAGCCGATGCGAATGTCTATCAACCGCCGCAGAAAAGGGGTAATCAACCACATCCACCAGGTGAAACCTAAGTACAGGATGGGGTAGCGAAAATACAGCAAGCCACCGACACCTAAAGCAGCTACGGGAAAAACCAGGTTGAGGATTCTGCCAGCGCCAACGAAAATACCGCCAAAGGTGCAAAGGAATAACCCTAAAATTGCCATCCAAGCTGTCGCTGGTTCTAAGAAACCAACTGGCAAGCCTCTAGTTGAAGCACGTTTGGGAAATGTCTGCCTGTAACTCATAGGGTTGGGGATGGTTTGGTTCTCTGCTTCCAAGTCTGCCAGCCTTGCCAGCGTCCTTGCCAGCAGGCCAATAGCTTTTGTCCGGCCAAGGAACCTTCGCGAGGCAGGAATCTCAAGCACTGTAGGATCCCTCTACCTTCTTGAGTTCCTACTAAGAGCGCCCAGAGAATGAAAACCGATCGCTGGGTAAAAGGTAAATACTCTAGCAAGGTGAGGGTTTCATTATGAACTGTATTAATGGTAGCTAAGCGATTGAATCGATCGCGTCCATCCTCATCAAAACGCACGGCTGGATAATGATTTACTGCCACTTGAGGATCGTAGATCGATTTCCAGCCAGCCCGTTTGAGGGCAAAGCAGAAGGGTAGCTCAAAGTGTACCTGCGCTCCCGTACCCCGCATCCAAGGATCGAAGCGTAGTTTCCCGATCGCTTCTCGGCGGAAGCTCATATTTACCCCTTTGAGAAAATCGACCTCGCGGGCTTGGCCGATGCCCCGATGATGGTTGCCTATCGCTCGGCCGAACCACTGTAATTTTCCGACGACTTCTTGGGGTGTGGCATTTTCCAACTGTGTCCCGTGATATACCCAATCTCGGCCGCCAACAGCGCCGATCTTTGGATCTGCTAAAAAGTAGCTTTCGATCCGCTCTAGCCAATCCCGATGAGGTGCAGCATCGTCATCGGTAAAAGCTACGATCTCTCCCGACGCGGCATCCAGCCCGATATTCATCGCCGCTACCACTCCTGGAACATCAACCTGGAGAGTTTGTAAGGGCAGAAAATCGGGTTTTAGTTCGGCAATAAAGGCCTGAGTTTCTGTATCGGTATCTCGCACCACTACTAATACTTCATCGACCGGACGAGTTTGCTGTTCGATCGCCTGCAAGCAGCGTGCTAGGTCTTTCGGGCGACGGTAAGTAGGTACGATTACAGTAATTTTCATGATGGCCTAGCTAACTCCTCCAGCAAATCGAGATAGTTTTGGGCTTTACTCTCCCAACTATGCCCTTCTACTATCAGTCTACCCACTCGACCCATCTCGATTCTCATTTCCTTATTGTTCGCCAGCGTTCTCATTGCTGCTGCTAAAGCACCAGCATCCTCTGATTCTGGCAGCACCAGCCCGCATTCTGGCGTAACGATTTCGGCCGCTCCAGCGGTGGCAGTGATAATCACGGGCAAGCCGCTGGCCATGGCTTCGCTGACTACCATACCGAAAGGCTCGTAGCGGGAAGGAAAGACAAATAAATCTACTGCTTTCATAATCTCGGAGATATCTGGCCGATACCCCAAAAAATGCACTCGATCGCTCAATCCTAGTTTGGCAGCTAATTCAGGATAGGGGCTGCCGGAGCGATCGCCTACCACCACCAGATGCAACTGCGGTACTTCAGTTAAGGCATAGAGTACGGTATCGAGATTTTTGCGGCTGCTGCGGATGTCTCCGGCGAATAAAGCCAAAGTTACGGCTTCGGGCAAACCTAATTGAGGGCGCGAGGCCAGGCCAGGAGCAAATTCTTGCAGATCGACACCGTTTAAGATCGTCCGAATCCGTTCGGCAGGGATACCCAGAGCGATCGCTTGTTGTTTGACTCGATCGGATACTGCCACTACCACTTTGGCCTGACTGAGAGCTTTCTTTTCCCAATAAGCATTTAAGGCAGTATAAAGCCACTGATAAGCGCCAGCCAGATTGCGTTGCGATCGCGAAGGATGAACTGGCGATCGCAGCCAAGAACTATGTACGAAGTGAATTGCGTTCGCGTCTGCCGGACTTACAGTATTGGCCCCATTGACTTTGATGACATCAAAATCTTGACGGTGTTGTTGCAACCAAGATGCACTTTGCCAAGAAAAAGCCATCCCTTTAAGCAGTTCGGTAGGCCACCTATCGACTCTGACTTCAACCCAAGTGAGGCGATCGCTCGATCGCAATTCGGGAGCCACTCCACTTGCCAGCACGGTGACTTGATGGCCGCGACGTAAAGCTTCCCTGACGATTTCATAGTTTACTCGGCTTTGACCGTCACCTTTTACGACCTTGCGGGAAACAATACATAGTTTCATATATAGCGAGTCTATTTCATTGACGAACGATCTTCTAAGGCTTGCGGTGAGCGTTCGACTGAGCGCTCACGCCGAAGTCTTGTCGAACTGTAGGCTTCCAGCCTGCTCTAGGGACAGCCGGGACGGCTAGCCCACAAATCATTTAGAAACGCTATAGCAATCCTAAATCAGTTGTAAATTTCTAGCTCCCCTCTCCCACCTCACCCTGCCCTCTCCTACGAGGAGAGGGAAATGGAAGTTTCTTTTACTGGAGAGGGGTTGGGGATGAGGGCTGTTTCCGAATCAAATAGGATTGCTATATATAGTTAGCGCGTTGCCAAGAAATATACGGACGAACGCTCGACAGGATTGAGTTCGTAGTCGAGGAAACTAATGCTGGTAAATCCGATCCGGGTCAGAATAATTTTTAGTTCTTCTGGGGTGTAATATCTGATTCTCATCATGGTTAGATCGGAATAAGAACGCTTTGATTGTGGCTTCCAAGTGCCTTCAAACCAAGCTTCGCATTCTTCTTCGCGGGTCAAATCGGGAAAGTGAACCAATAGACGACCGCCTGGTTTTAAAATTCGATAGAACTCGTGAAAAAACGTTACCGCGTGAACTTTTTCAATATGCTGAATGCATTCGATCGAGTAAATAAAGCTGAAAGACTCGTCTTTTAGACCCTGTAAATCCAATCCCGAACTGCGCTCGAAGGAAACATTGTTCGCATCGCGGTTTAGTTCTTCAGCAACTTTGAGAATCGTCTGACTGACATCAACCCCAGTTGCTTGCTTGCAGTAGCGAGCTACAGCCCCAACTATCAAACCCGGACCGCAGCCAAACTCTAATACTTCATCTTCTGAGGTTATTAGTTTTGAGAGCGTTCGATCGGCAATTTCTTGGCGAGAAGTACGCATGGTTGAGAGCTTCTCTTCGTATTCCCCAGGAGCAAAGTAAAGATTGTTTGTCGGATAGATATAATGTGGAGAACTGGTTAAAATCCTCCGAGCCAAAAATGCTCTTGAAGACGCACCACCAAATTTCCATAACCCTTGGAGCAAGACATTCCAGGTTAAATAGTCGTAATTTCCACTTTCCGCTCTCAGGGGACGAAAAACTTTAAAGTACAAATCTCGCAGGATTTTGGTGAAGTTGTTTTTTGTCGATGATGAAAGTTGCATTTTGCCTTCCTTAGATAGCCAATAGCCTGAATTAATAATTCCCAAAAATTCTAATCAAAGAACCGCTCGATACATCGATCGTAAATCTTTTGCAAGTGTTGAATGTGGACATCCATAGTAAATTCCTCTAAGAACATTTTGTGACCTTGCAATCCCATAAATCTAGTAGCTTCATAGTCTTCAGATAGCTTAGCGATCGCATCAGCTAGTCGATCGATATCGTTAGCTGTTATTAGGATACCCGTTTCTCCATCTCGCAAATGCTCTGGAATGCCCCCTACAGCGCTGGCAATTACAGGTCGATAGCGAGCGTATGCTTCTAAGGTGACAAGTCCCGCTGGCTCGTGCCACAGGCTGGGAAAGATAACAGCAAAACACTGCTGGTATAGTGAATCTAATTTCTGAGGCTCGCACCAGCCATGCCAGGTAACGCGATCGCTCGCGCCTAGCTGTTGGGCTAGCTTTTCCATTCGGGGTCGATCCCAGCCTTCGCCAGCAATATCGAGATGAATTCGGCTAGAGGTGCGGGCTAAAGCTTTAAGCAGCCATTCCAAGCCTTTATTCGGAGCGATCCGTCCGGCAAATAAAATTCTTTGACTTTGGTGGATTTCTTCAGTCAGAGGTTCGGTAAAAGTTTTGGGGCTGGCAACACCACAGTATAACGTTACAGTCTGTTCGGAGGGCAAGCCGTGTTTTATAAGTTGCTCTCGGACGTAATTACTATTAGCAATTACAGGAATTTTCAGGTTTTTGAGCGTCTCTAATTCCCGATGAGAGCGTTGCAGGTTCTCGATAATGTTTTGTGGGCGGCGACTGCCGCAACCGTCTACTATGTGACCCCAAGTACAACCTAGATAAGACATTTGGCGATTGCAGCACGTACCATTTCTCGAAAAATACTTATTACCGCTGGGGCAATAAGGGTTGTGATTGTGTAGGGTATACACGGCCGGACATTTACCTCGAAATTCGCTTAATAGTTCTAAATTGTGGAAATGCAACAATTTGAACTGACTTAAATCTAGATCTTTGAGGGAGGTCAAAACGCGATCGCTTACCCCAGGAATTCGGTGCTGGAGTAAAGCAGACAAATAAGTCTCAATGCCCCCACCGCCGCTGAGGTTAACTAAAGAACAGTGATAGATCTGGCCCTGATTCGACATAAAATTCGACCAATTACTAGCAGCGATCTGGTAAAACTATTGCGATCTCAAATCCTTTTAGCAAAATCTGGTTTGCCCTCACCTCCAATCCCTTTCCCAGGCTTGGGAGAGGGGAGAAAGATGTCTTTTAGAGGTTGTTTGAAAAGTTATAATCATGCACTAGATAGCGTCTTGTGGGGCAGGCATCTTGCCTGCCGTGAGACAGCCGGGACGGCTATACCACAAATCATTTAGACTTGCTATAAGTAGTCGGACATCAGCTTTCGATTTTTGACTTTTGAGTTGTTGATAATGAGTTTTTATAAGCTACCTAAGTGAAACCAAAATTTATGTCTGATATCGCTGACATAGTGCCTTAAAGCAATCTGCTTGCTGGCGTATTTGTCTGGATAAATGAATTGATCGTCAACGCTCAAAACGTATTGCTTAGAGTCTAAAGGTAAAGCTTGGTGATACCGCAATGTCAGATGCACTAAAGTTTGTTCTGTAAAGAAATTAGGTGGTTCTTGAAGTCGCTCCAATCGTTCTAGAGCAAAATTCCAATCTAACGCTTGCTTGAATATAATAAACCCAGCATTGATCGGATTTATCTGTTCGGATGGCTCGTAAATCACTCGCGGATCTAGACTATTTTTACAATCGGGTAAATACCAAGATCTGCTCTCTTTCAAATTAACTAAATCGAGCAACTCTCCCGCACCTGGGAAAAACAGAATATCTGAATCAGTGTAGATCGTAGGTTGTTGATAGGGAATTGACAGTAAGACCGCTAACTTTTTACCCATGGGATTTATGGCGGCATAATCGTAAACCGATCGCGGCAAACCAGTACCGATTAACTTGTCAATTAATACTACTTCAATGCAGGGATGAATCCGACACAGTAGCTCGCAACTATTTTCCGTGTAACTGCCATCAGAAATGACGATAAATCGATCGGGAACGCCAACATAATTGATAAACGATCGAATGCTAGCTACTTGTTCTGGCAAATCTCGTTCGCAGGAAAGAGCGTAAACAGTTACGGGAATTTGCCGTTGTTGCTGAATGGGAATTTTGACAATTTGAGGGAGTGCTGCTTTATATAAAGAGCGGGTTATTCTTCCCTGAGTTCTGGCAGTATGATAAGGAATATTGACCATAATACAAATTAGATTTATTAACTGGCGAAACGGAGCGGCGATCGAGCCTGGGAAACTCTCTCAGTGAAGCTACTGAAAAAGCGATCGAGTAGATGAGAATCAGTTAGGGTTTGGCGATCCGAGCAGCGATCGCACGGCGAGAGAAAAATTGGTGCGGATAAACTGACGCGACAGCAGGATTACAGGGCAAGCCTTTACGGCTTTTTTAGCAAACTCCCAAGATTGCCGATCTTTACCAGCCAGGTAGGCTTGGTGGGTCAAATCGGCGTAAGAAAAGCTCGATCGCCACCCTTTGATGTAATGCAGCGGTAACTTAGTTAGCGGCGCACTTCTTTGAATTGAGGCTGATAGCCAAGCAAAACCGTGAACGTAGCGTCGATCGAACAGCATCCTCAAACTATCTTTGAGATCGTAGGCTGGTGCCAGGTCGTAAAATTTACTCTCTGTCTGATCTTTGGCAAACGATTGAGTGCCGAAGGCTTCTGCTTCTGCTTTGCTAGGAGTACGAATAAACATTCCCAGCAAATCTTCCGTCACTTGATGAAAATCTTGCACTCTGCAATCTTCGGCTGGCAGGTTTTTGGTTAATCGCTCGACAAACTTCAAGATGGCCTGTTGCTGAACTAAGACTCCCCATTGGATGCCTTTTTCATTTTTCTCGGAACGCAGAATTGGAATATAGCGATCGCCTTCTTTTTCGTACCTAACTGTAGTGCCGTGATCGGCGGCGAGAAACAGTTCGATAATCTGAGAATCACATAACAATCGCCGTTCGGTAATGGCATCGTGGGCCATGAAATAAGGCATTAGCCGATCGCTCGGAACAGCTTTGACGCATTTTTCCAAGCCAAAATAAAATCCCCACAACCCCGTTTCAGGATACATATTGGCACTGGCCAGCAGTTTGCTCAAAGATCGCTGCGATCTTCCAGACCAGCCAGTATCGACGATGGCAAAAGGTACGCCGTCGCTCATGCCCTCTTGTTGGAAGTAGCCTATTGCTTTTTCCCGGTAGGTAGCTGCTACATCGGCAATTAGATCGGCCGCTGTTGGCTCTTGAAACACGGCTTTGAGAGTTTCAAATTCGGTTTCTGTCAGGTTTTTGTCCCAAGTTTGGGACGGAAAATCGTAATGAGCGAGTAAATCGGTAATTTGCTCTGGCTGGAGATTGACGCGATCGCAGATCGTCCGCACCGAGCAAAATTGCGGTCGGTCAAAAATCCATTCCAGTTCGGCTTCTCCGATCTCTTGAATCGAAGGAAAATGCAAGGATTGTCGAGAGCCGTAGAAATAACGGCATTCGATATCGTAACCCCATTTTTGACAGATAATTTGGGCGACTTTCCCCAGGATTTGCCCGTCTCTAGCCATGAAATAGAGTCTTTTGATGCCTCGTTCCCTGGCCTCTATTAATACCCAATAAACAAACCCGAAGCATACCGGCCCGACCACGTTGGCAGCCGTATCCCATATAGTTAGTCGGTGGGTTTCTGTTTCCAGACATTCCAACCGAGTTAAACGACTTGCACCTGCTAGCAACGAGCGAAATTGCAGAGGTAATCGTTCGTTATCGGCGATCGCCTTTTCGTAGCGATTGAAGTCGGTTTCTAAAGAGGGTTGGGCGACAATATTGTCGTCAGGGCGATCGATCGATGCAGTTTGGAGGCTTTGTTTGGGTGGAAATAAATATCTAATTAGCAATACAATACTCATGCTAATAAAACGCTTTGATAGTAAGATCGTCAGACTAGAGTTCAAAGCTTTTCTCGCCAAATCGCGAGCTAGTTTTTCGTTCCCTTGTTGAAATTGCTCCCAGGCAAAAAAACTGCAACTAAAACTGTCGCGCCGTCCTTTAATATAGCCAAGAGGTAGCCTAGCTAAGGGCGCACTTCTTTGCATTGATGCCGTCAGCCAAGCAAAACCGTGGACGAGATTGGAGTCAAACAGCATCTTTAACCCATCGATCGAGTTGTATGCGGGTGCGAGATCGTAGAATTTACTTTCTGATTGATGCTGCGAAAACGACTGAGTGCCAAAAGCTTCAGCTTCGGCTTTGCTCGGACTGCGGATGAAGGTTTTCAATAAATCTTCTGTAATTTGGCGGAAAATATCCGCCTGACATTCTTGGGAACGCAAGTTTTCGGTCAGACATTTAGCAAATTCAACAATCGCCTGGTGTTGAACTAAAACACCCCAAGCAATACCACTTTCATTTTTCTCGGAACGCAGAATGGGAATGTAGCGATCGCCTTGCCGTTCGTACCTCACCGTACTGCCGTGATCCCCTGCCATAAACAATTCTAGAATTTGGGGATCGCACAAGAACCGCCGTTCGGTTAACTCATTGGCTGCGAGGAAATAAGGCATCAATCGATCGCTGGGGAATGCTTGCGTGGTACTGAGCAATCCAAAGAAAAATCCTTTTAAACCCGCAGTCGGATAGATATCGCCTGCGGCCAAAAGCTGGCTGAGCGATCGCTGCGATTTGCCAGACCACCCAATATCTACTGTGGCAAACGGCGTGCCATCTCCCATACCTTCTTGTTTGAAATATCCGATCGCTTGTTCTCGATAGGTAGCAGCCCTGGCGAGGATCGACTCCGTAACCGCTGGCTCTTGAAAAACCTGTTTCAGCGCCATTGCTTCGCTCTCGGTAAGATTTTTATCCCAACTCTCTACTGAAAAACCGTAGCTAGCTAGGGTGTCAGCAATTTCTTCGGGTTCGAGATGGATGCGCTGGCAAACGATCCGCACCGAAAGGAAAGCTGGATTATCGAACAGCCAATTAAATTCGGTTTCACCGAGTTGTTGAATTGAAGGAAAATGAAAGGATTGTCGGGAACCGTAAAGATAGCGACATTCGATATCGTAGTTCCATTGACGGCAGATCTCTTGGGCGACTTTTAACAGTATTTGTCCGTCTCTGGCCATGAAATATAGCCGTTGAATCCCTTGCTCCTTGGCTTGAGTCAAAACCCAATGAACGAAGCCGAAAAGTAAAGGAGCAATAACATTAGCCGCTGTATTCCAGATGGTCTGTTTGCGGGGGTCGGTTTCGGGACATTGCAACCGAGTTAAGCGACTCGCCCCTGCCAGCAGCGAGCGAAATCGCAGCGGGAGGTTTTCATTATCTGCGATCGAACTTTCGTAACGATTCAGATGAGCTTGGAGAAAATGAGAAACTTGGATGCCCATTTTTTGGGGCACATTGACATCGGCGTGCAGGTTATCTCCGGTATGATGCAGTTGAGAGTGTTTCAATCCCGATTGCAAGAGATGATGCTCGAACAATTTTCCCGATCCTTTGCCGACACCAACTTCGGCCGAGACGTGAATCAGATCGCCATCTGCCCAAATTTGCCCCTCTTGGAGGAAACTTTTGATAATTTCCGTCGGGAGATACATATCAGACAAATAGGCGATCGCTTGTTGTTGCTGGCGGCTCTCTCTAATCCGACGCTGAGTTTCAGGAATCGGGCGCAAACTAAACCGTTCGAGAGCAATTTCTAGAGCGATCGCTTTTTCGACCTCGGCTGAAGACCAGCCAAAAATCTGCTGTAACTCCGCGTAAATTTGGTCGAGAGTTACTTCTCCGTTTAGAGTTTTTGGTCTGGCAGCACTTTCAGCTTCAATTCTAATTTTCTGCCAAGTTTCGGGTGAAACCTCGATTAATAAAGCCTGTTGGAGTCGATCGCCTAGTTCCCAAAATAAGTCAGTCGGTCTGGCCCAAATCCGAACGAGTAGTGTATCAAAAATATCAAAAGATTGCATATATTTTAGTATTAATGTGAATTATTTAGAGCTTTGATAAAGTTCTAGATGTCTTTCTAGGAAAATATTTTTAGAAAAATTACGTTCGACATCTCGGCGAGCCTGCTGTCCCATCTCCTCTAAACTGTTAGAAACAAGAGCCTGACGTAGAGCTAGATCTAGTGCTTCTTGGTTAGCTGGTTCGACCAAAATACCGTTTTTTCCCGTTTGGATCATCTCAGGCACTCCCCCGGTGGCAAATCCGACAATCGCAGTAGATGAAGCCATCGCGTCGAGAACAGTTAGAGGCAGGTTGTCTGCTAGAGAACAGAAAAGCATGATGTCTGAGGCTGAATAGATTTGTGCCATCAGTTTGGGATCGTCAAGAAAACCCATTTCCCTAACTTCCAGTCCTTGTAATGTTTCTCTTACCTCGTCATTACAATACCCGACTGCTATCACCAGCGGTGAAAAATCGCGGCAGCTTTGCAAAGCAGCGATGGCATATCTTATGCCTTTGTGGGGAGCGGCTAAATAGTTGGCCGATATCGTTACCACCTTTCTGTGTTCGGGAATGCCCAAAACTGCTTTGGCTTCTTTTTTCTTGAGAACTGAGAAACCCTCTAGATCGATGCCATTCGGAATAATTACAGGTGGAACTTTGAAGGATAGAGATTGAGATGCCAGATCGGCTATCCAATTGCTAGGAAAGATATAACGGATCTGAGAATTTTTGGCGAGCCATCGTTTGACAGACTGAACTTCTCTAGAGCGATCGCGCCACCGATCTTGCCAGGTATTCTGGGGTAATTGAGGGCATTGATGGCAGTGGCTGACGAATCGATCGCATTCTAATGGATAAAAACACCCACCCGTAAACCCCGAACAGTCATGGATGGTGAAAAAAGTTGGTTTGCGTTGAGCTACTAAAGACAGAGTGAATGGCGAAATAGCTGAGTAAAGATCGTGAAAATGAACGAGATCGTAACGATCTAGAACTTTTCCCAGATTAATCCAGTATTCAACTGGCAAAATTTCTCTAAAACCATATTGATTAGTGATAGCATGAACCTTTCTACAGAGCTTAAATTTAAACCCATTGCTATACAAGCTTTGCTGAAAGGGGAGATGTTTCTGGTTAGAGAAGGCAATAAAATGATCTGTAGGATGTCCTGCTTCGTTAAGCCAAAGGGCCAGATCCTCAGCAACGCGACTTGCACCGCCGCTACAACTATTTGATTTGCTGATAATTGCAATTCTCATTTTTTTCATCTCCTTACTCCTAAGTTATAACCAGTAATGCTCTGGAAATTTGACGGAGATGAGGATTATTAGTTGCTAGTTTTGTGACACGAGATAGATTGGAAGTAGAGATATGTAAATTTTTCATAACCAAATAATTTTAAAAATCTGAATGATTTAAAAGAGGATTTATATCTTCCGAACTTAGATTTCTATACAACCGAAATCCGATCGAGAAAATGTTTCTTTAATGTAGCTTTCAAATCGGCGTAAATCGATCGCACTCGATCGGGCATCAGCAGCATAATTCTATGTTGCAAGCCATATTTTTTGACTAACTCGAACCAGGGACTTAAACGATAAGTAAATGGAATAACTGGCAATCGCGCTTGGATGGCTGAGTCAATAAAATTGTCATCCCAGCCGTGAATGTGAGGGATAAAAATATCTGGTTCGCCCACAAACATTCGATCGCGCGGATAGGATCTAGCAGTTATTCGAGGAATAGTAGTAGCGCAGGCATAGATCTGTTCTAAAGAATTTTGCCAGTAAGAATCGGTGTGAGTTTCGACAATTTTTTGACGGGTGGCTTCTCCCAGCGATCGCCGAAATTCCTCATCTTCGACTAATCTCGAAAGCACTGCGGTATAGGCTTCGAGATCTTGGGTGCGAATTAAATTGCCGCTCAAACCAGGCATATCAGCGCCGAGAATGTTAGAGGCTTCAGAATAGGGAAAGCGAGTTACCAAAGGCAATCCGTAACTGCCTGCTTCTAATAGAGATGTAGTTGAAATAAACGGAAATGAGTCAATATAGATGTCGGCGGCTTGATAAAATAAAGCGGTATCTTCCCGCTCTGAATAGGAAATGATTCGCCCGTTGGTTTGGGCGATCGCTGCTTGCCAATCTTCTCGCTCTCCCGCACCCACAACTACTAAATAAGCATTATCGTATTGTTGCAGTAAGGGGAGGTGGGCATCGGCAAAGCTGATGCCATCGATAGTTTTGTACTTCAGCGATCGAGCAATTGAGAGCAATACTACGCCCTCTTCAGGGATACCGATCTGTCGTTTGGCTTCGGCGCGAGCCAGTTTTCGGCTGGGGAGTTCTAAAATTATCGGCAGCAGCAGGCTTCTGTCGGACTTAATAGCTCTACGCTCTAGAGCCAAACGTCTTCCCGACTCCCGCAGAGCGATAACCGCGTCGCTGATGCTAGTCCCCAGCCAAAACAGATGATCGGCGTGGTCTAAAAACAGAATCGGCGGACATTGCTCCTTATTGGCAAAGGCGATTAGCGGTACGACATCGTAGTTGTATGTATGCAGAACCACCCAATCGGCGGTGGCGGCAATTTCCCGCAGCCGTTTGGCCTTAGCGATCGCATCGAACTCGCCGATACTATCGTTAAGGATGTAAATTTGTCCGTGTCGTTGAGCGATCGTATCTTGCAACACCTGGGGAACTTCAGCCCAGTCCTGCTGGGTGATAGCCAAAGAATGGCAGCGGTCTTTATCTTCCTGCATCCATCGCCACATCATTCTGGTAAGTCCGCCAATACCTTTAACCGAAGTCGCCACGTGTAAGACCTGCTTCGCTTGGTTGTCGGTGGTGTTTCTATCGAGGGCAAGGCTCGCTGGTACAGTCTTTTCTCCAATCGTCAGCAGGATAGACTCTAGCTCTGGACTAAAAAAAAGACCGCAGTGTTTGCCAGTGGCGTAAAAGGCTGCCATTTCGGCGTACACTGCTGCCGCATCAAACTTTTCGCGACGCACCAAATCTTGCGCTCGATCTACTAGACGGCGAAATGCTTCAAAGTGGCGGGGAATGAGATCGCCGCTTTCTTCTTGCCAAGTCTTGATGGTATCGTTGGTAGTCTTCTGCATTTGATGTCGATCGCCCATTTATGCTGGAATCTGGCAAGCTGTTTTTAAAGCTTCGATCGCTCGGTCTTGTTCTGCCTCTGTCATTTGGTGGAACAGCGGCAAAATAATGGCGCGCTCTTGGGCTTGTTCGCTTTCGACCAAGCTCCCAACGCACGACCAAGCTTCGCGTTGATAAGCGGGTTCGCGATGAGCGCACATAATGCCCCGTCGGGTAGAAATTCCCGCATCCAACAGCACTTGCATGACTTCCACTTGGTCGCACCCTTCAGGCAAGCGGACGCAGTAACTTTGCCAGTTGCTCTTAGCCCAAGCTGGCTGAGTCGGTAATTTCAAGCCCGGTACGTCAGCTAACCCTTCTTGATATCGCCGTGCCAAGTAGCGGCGGCGTTCTAAGATCTCTGGCAGGCGCTTGAGTTGTTCCCGCCCGACTGCTGCTTGAATGTCGGTCATCCGGTAGTTATAACCCAACATCGGGTAAGACTCGAAGATGACTTGTTTCGCGCCGTGGCGAACCGTATCGGGAACGCTCATCCCGTGCTGTCGCCACAGACGAAACTGCTTATCCCATTCTGGGTTGTTGGTGGTAATCATCCCGCCATCGCCAGTGGCGATTACCTTGCGGGGGTGGAAGGAAAAGCAGGCGATATCAGTCTGCGGCTGGCCGATTTTTTCCCACTCTCCGTTCCAGAGAATTTCGCTACCGATAGCGCACGCTGCATCTTCAATTACTGGTAAGTTGCGACTGCGGGCGATATCCGAGATCGCTTTGAGATCGCAAGGCATTCCCATTTGGTGAACCACGAGAATGGCGCGAGTCTTGTCGCTAATCGCCGCCTCCACCAACAGAGGGTTGATATTATAAGTTTGCGGTTCGATATCTACGAATACGGGAATGGCACCGCAGTAGCGGATGGTGTTAGCAGTGGCGATGTAGGAATGGCTGACGGTAATTACCTCATCCCCAGGTTGCACGCCTACGGCTAATAAGGCTAGATGCAAAGCTGTCGTGCAATTAGAAACCGCACAGGCATACTTGGCTCCCACGTAAGCGGCAAATTCTTGCTCGAAAGCTGCCACTTCCGGTCCTTGAGTGATCCAACCAGACATAATCGCCCTGGTGGCGGCTTCAGCTTCGGCTTCGCCCATCCAGGGTTTAGCGATCGGAATATTCTGTATTTTCTCAGACATTGCTAGTTTCCTTTGCTTGCTTTTGTTCGCTCCACCACTTCACCAACCGCCGCAATCCTTCTTCTAGCGATACCTCAGCTTCAAATCCGAGCAACTCCTTGGCTTTCTTCACATCCGAGAGGCGACGCTGTACGGGGTTAACTTTGCGTTCTTCCTTGTACTCTGGTTGCAAGTCGGAACCCATGACTTTAGCCAAGCTGTATGCCAGTTCGTTGAGGCTGGTTTCCACGCCGCTGGCAATGTTAAACACCTCGTCGGTGACATTGGCTTTAGCTGCCAAAATGTTAGATCTAGCGATGTCTTCGATGTAAACGAAGTCCATTGTCTGCTTGCCATCGCCGAAGATTAGGGGTGCTTGTCCGGCAATGATGCGATCCATCCAGCGAATCAGCACCTCGGTGTAGACTCCGTAGATATCCATGCGCGGGCCGTAGACGTTGAAGTAACGCAGTCCTACATAGTCCAAACCGTACATTTCGTAAAAGCTGCGTAACAGTCCTTCGTTAAAGGTTTTGGCGGCCCCGTAAATCGTGCGATTGTTGTAGGGGTGATGGGATTCTGTAGTTGGGAATTCCTCGGCCATGCCGTATACCGAAGCCGATGAGGCCGCAACCACCTTTTTCACCTTGGCTTTGACTGCGGCTTCCAAGACATTAAAAGTGCCATCTGCCAATACTTCCAAGGCTAGGCGCGGTTCTTCGGCACACTGAGTAATCCGAATTGCGGCTTGATGGAAGACGATATCGACTCCTTCCATGACTTCAGCTAGCAATTGGCGATCGCGGATATCTCCTTCTACAATTACCAAGGGGCCGCGCTCTTTGACCGAGGCTAGGTTTTGCATCCGTCCGCGCGTAAAGTTATCTAAGACAACGATCTCAGAGACTCCTTCGTCTACTAGTAAGTCGGCAATATGAGAGCCAACTAAACCCGCACCACCTGTAATTAATACGCGACTATTTTGCATTTTCTGTGACTTTGGTAATTTGTTGTTCGATAATTCGCCTGCTGCTGTAGTCAATCGGACATCCGCCAGCCTCAAGCGCTGTTGACGAAACTAAGAGATCTGCACCAGATATAGAGTACCCATTTCAAGCAGATAGTTTGCCAAATTGAGAAAATTTAGGCAGGATTTTTTTGACTTTCCGAGAAAGCCTTTGGATCGGGGTCCAGCCTCTCTCCCATTGAAATTTCCAGGATAACCATTCTTGTTGATATTTCTGTTCGTCATAGTTGATGTCTCTGGTGAGATAAATACTCTCTATATAGTTAAACATTCTGATGTAGATTCGATCGGGGCTAAACCAATCTTCCCATGCCTGTCTGGCTAGCTTACCCATGGTGAAAGCATTAGGTTCGTAAGTTTTAATAATTTCTGGTAGCTCTCTAACTCTACTTTCAGAAACTTGAATCGAGAAGTCTTGCCAAGCGGGGCCGTCAGGAGGAACCCATTCATCTGCAAGAATAACGGGTACTCTACCCATTTTCATCGTTTCAAAGAGCCGAATTGATGTCGGGCAGTTTCCGGCAGGACAAAGGACAAATTTACTATTTATTAGTTCTTCGGCATAAAGCAATTTTTCATCTCCTGAATGATCGCACCATCTATAGATTTGCTCGATCGCAATATTGGATCCAGAAAAATTCGCTTCAAAGATTTTTTGCCGAACGGGCGAAGATGCTGCTCCCCGAAATGAAAATAGCAGTTGCGGTTCGATATCCTTCTTTTCTTCATAAACCTTGTCGCATACAGGGTTGTATTCTGTTAAATACCCCCCCGATCTAAATCTGGTTCGATCGACCTGATGCCATCTCAAGCCTGTATAAACACCAGGCATGAGTTCCCAAGAAGTATCGGCGCAATCGATAACAAAACATCGGTTAGGATATTTAGTTATAAGTTCTTCTGAAAGCAGAGTATAGACATATTCTCTCAGCTTAATATACCAAGGTTCGACATAAATAATTAGATCGGCATCTTCAGGGCTTTTCGCTAAAAAATATCTATGATTAAATTCACTATTTATTGCCTTTTTTGCTAGCTCGATCAGATGTGGTGCTGCGTGAGGGTGTCCCTCTCTTGCAGTTGTCGTAAACCAAAGCTTCATAATTACTCCGATTTTTTGTGAAAATTTTCACTATTTCATCATTACCTTAGTTGTTAGACTTCTGCCAGAAGTAAAGGCATTTTTTAATCGCTCTGGAAATCTAATAATGATTTTTTTTACCGCTCTAGCTAGTCGAATAGCATAGTCTAGTTCGGAAATCGGCGGCAAAGACGGTCTGGGAGGAATACTTAGCTGGTTAAATAAATAGTCTAGGGTTTTTAACCGATTGAGGTGAATTAATAATCTTTGATTTCTCCAGATTTCGGTAACATTATTAGAGTTTATTTTTGGGGTTTCTATTACTTCGTCTCCTCGAATAGATAAACCATGCAACTGTTCTGCCAGCTTCAACTGTTGGCACGATCGCAGCACGATCGCGAGACGATCGACCCAATCAGCCAAGTTGAGGCTAGGCATTTGGTGAACGCTGCGGCGTGATTTTGGCGATCGCTCTGCTGATGGAGGAATAATATCTCTTTTGTTTTGCAAAACGTTAACCACCCAACGAGTGCGTTCTAGTTCGGGATGACAAAGTAAAGGAAATTGCTCGGCACGGATGATGGCCTCATTTAGCTTTCCTTGACACAGAAGAGAAATAATTAAATAAGCCCATTCTATTGGATCTGGATCTAAGACTTGAGAGTGCATCAAGTCAACATTAACTAGTTCTACCAGCAGTTCTAGCGATCTTTTTGGGGTACCTTTATATAAACTGCACAGGGCTAGTTTCAGTTTTGGTTCTCGCATCCAGTGGATGTAGTTCAGGCATTTGAGATACAAACTTTCTGCTTCATCATATTTCTCAGCCCAGAGTTTCTCATCTCCCTGGCGTAGAGCAACGAGATGTGCTCCGTTACAGATTATATGCGAGCTTTCAATCCCTGACGATTTATCGACAACGGTAAGATCTCCAAAAGGGTTTGTTTGCACGATCTTTTGATTGGGTTTAAGATGCTTATGAAGATTAAACCACTGCAAAATTTGATCTCTCTGTTTTAATGTATGTTGAGAGTGAACTAGTTGATATCCGCTATCAGTAATGCGTGCTAGCTCGTCTGGATTTTTAAACAAGTAATCTAGCTTATCCAAGATGTCGCTTTCATCAGCAAAGACACAATTTTGCATATCGACGAAGCCAGCGGCTTCAACAGATGGGGTTTTTTCTGCAATCAGGCAGGATCTAGATCCTGGGATTTCAAAGTGTTTGCGAACCACATCCTTGGCTACCGTACCGCACGCTGGGACAAAAAAACTGGCATTGAGCGTGCGGGCATACTGCTCGCCGTAAATCATTTGTGAGGAAGAACTGTCATACCCTGAGTGCTGAAAAACCAAAGATGGATAGCGGTCAGTCAGAATATTAAATATCTTTTCTCGCCAAGGATATAATAAATTGACACAGCCATTAATCAGCACTTCTACGACTTTCGATTCGCCGTAATCTCGATACACATCAGCATCGATAAAATTCGGCCAAACAAACATATTTTCTGCTATCTCTGGCGTGTGTTCAGGCGTAGTAGTGCAGATAGAAAAAAAGGTTTCTATACCCCAATGCTCCATATCAGAGAGAAAGCCCGTGCGCCAATCGCACCAAGCATCTGCATTATGAAATCCTAATTTAGGTATTTGTGGATGAGTTGAGGTGTTGGTAATCTTTAGTCTCTGGGAAATCGAAGATCTGTAGCCGCTTTCAAATAAGGCTAAATCTGGCTGATATAGATCGCAAATCTGCTGATAATCGCAATCTTCATTAATTAAAATTACATCAAAAAACTCTGATAAACACTTAACGTGTTGCTGCATATGCAAGAGCAAAAATTTGGGTAGCCGCTCGTGTTTCCATTGAAAAAATACTAATTTTGGCTTACCAACTTTTTCCATGTTATTGATATTTTGATTCATGGGATCTCCAGGGCTATACGGAGTTAATTTGGCGATCGCGGATGTCCCCTTTTACAATAGACCTGTCTGGAAAATCTATTTTCATCCTTGGTTATAAGAGCGTTAGTGAAGCTCTTCTGCAAGAGGCTAGTACCGCTGCGAGGAAGTCAAAAGTCAAAAGGTTGATGCCATCAGCTTTCGAGCGATTTGTTATGGTAGGTTTATTTCCACCGCGATGCACTAGCTATCATCCTCGTCTCTTGCAGAAGTCGATAACTTATCAAAAGCATCTGCGTTTATCTGCGTTCTCAATCTAAAATTTAGATTTTTGCCATAGGCCTAATAGACCTCTTTTCAAACCCGATAACTCATCAATTTCATCTGTGTTTATCTGTGTCCATCTGTGGTCAAAAAAGCATTGTATCCCCCAACAATTGCTGCCCTCACCCCCTTCGGCAGAGCTTCAGGGCAGCGCCCGACCCCTCTCCCAACTCCCCCCTTACCAAAGGGGGACACAGGGGGGTAGGAAAGGGGAGCCGGAAGGAGTCGGTTTGCAACTATTTGACATTTTCTTTGAGTTCGGTAATTTGTCGTTCGAGAATTTCGATGCGATTCAGCAACTCAGACACCTGCAAGCCTAAAGTGCTTTTAATCGACTTAATTACCTGGGCTGGAGGTGTCCTTTCCTCTCCAGGCAATTGCACCTCTAAAAGTCTGATAACCCCATCACCTGTAAGCACGTCTACATAACCTTCCGTTTTCGATCGACCGACAACTCGACCGGGAATCCGACCTTTATATACTGGCGGATCTTTGAGCGGCTGGGCTTGCCAAATTAATAGCTTTTTACCTTGAAAGTAAGTGTAAGCGCCAGGAAAAGGAAAGACTAAAGCTCTAATAAAGCGATCGATCCTTCTAGTGCTATCCGACCAATTTATTTCCCCATCTTGTGGCAGGCGAGTACAACAATAGTCAGCCTCCGCTTGGTTTTGGGGCTTACCTTCGTAGCCGTTCGCTACTTTAACGACTAATTCTCCTAGATACTGCTGTTGAATGGCGTTCAATTTGTCATAAACAGTAGCCACCGTATCTGCATAATCGATCGGAATCAGTCGTTGAAACAAGATGTTGCCATCGTCTAGCCCTGGAGAAATTTTATGAATCGAGATCGCCGCACAAGGTTCGTCGTTAATAATTGCCCAATTGACGTTAGCACGACCGCGATAATGGGGCAGAGGGGAATAATGGACGTTGATAAATTCAGACAATTCGATTAAATCTGGCGGCAAGATTCGATCGTAAGAAGAAACCACCACGCAATCCGGTTGCAGTTTTGAAACCAGGGATTTAATCTCTGGCATTGAGGTAGCGTTGAATATGGGAATCCCTGCTTCCCGCGCCAGAGTGACTACTGGATCGTCATCAACATTTCTCACCACGCCTTGCACGTTGACACGATCGAGCAAAGATTGCAAAGCACTGAAAGTGGTCGTTCCCATTCCGATTAGCAATACATTTGCCATTTCCCACCTTCCTTTACAGCAATTGCACGAATTCCATGGCTGCGCCTGTGGATTGCCGCCAAATCGCTTCGGCCGCTTTCAGTCCTCCGGTTTGCAGGCGGATAATTGGTTCCGGTCCTACTCCTGAAGGCAGAATTCCCATATGTCCCGATTTCGGCTCGATTTCCGGGCAGATCGGGATGTTTTGAGCTAATAAACTGGGTCGATCGATGTCTCCCCAATACTGAGCCACCAAAGCGCCCGGCCACTTCTTCGCTATTGCTTCTGTATCTGTAGCCGATAAGACTGGCTCCGCTTGCGGTTGCAGGGCTACTAAAATGGCATCGTAGGCTCGATCGCTCGGCGCGACGGCCAGTAGATCGACGGTATCGACGCTAGCGCCAGCCTGCAATAAACCTCGCTCGATAAACGATCGAAAAGGGTTATCGCACAGCAACAACACGTTACTCTTGTAAACGGCAATTCCGGCATCCAGTAATAGTTTGACCGCCATGATTCCCAAAAAGGAAAACACGTCTACGGCGGGATGCCGTTCGTTCACCCCTACCACCTGAATCCCTCGCTGGCGGCAAGCATTGAGGTCTAGATCCTCCGGTCTAAACTCCCAAGCCTCGTACATCAAGCCGATGACGGCATTGGGTTTCATCCACCCAATAGTTTCGGCATCCAGCGGCCGCAGGTGGCCGCTGTTAGTGATGATGTCAGCTTGACTGACGATATCTGGTGTTTTCTCGTCGATCCAGGCGATGCGATCGCTCACGCCAGCAAGTTCGGCCAAATGCCGCGTCAGAGCTTGTACCTCCTCGATCGTGCCGTAACGGCTATTTCGAGTCAGGGCGAAGACCTTCTCGGCTCCGGCGAGGGCTGCTACTACGGGCGTAACCGCATAAGCTCCAGTCGCTGCTTCCGTCAAGACGATCGCATTTTGCAGTTGCAAATCGCATTCTGCGATCGTCTGACGCATCAGATTAACCAGTCGCCGAGGATTTAAACCAGGACGGGGATCGCTCATTAAACCTTTACTCCCTGAAGCACGCTCTGAAGGCCTTCGGCCACGGTGCTAACTTGCGTTGGCGTTAGTTCTGGATACATCGGCAACGACAGCACTTCCGCAGCGGCTAGTTCCGACTGGGGAAAATCTCCGGCTTTATAGCCTAAATCGGCATAAGCAACTTGCAAGTGTACGGGAATCGGGTAGTGAATGCCTGTTTGGATGCCCCGTTCGTTTAGCTGCTGTTGGATGGCCTCCCGATTTGACAAGCGCACGGGGTAGACGTGGTAAACGTGATGGCTGTACGGCATGGCGGTGGGAGTTTTGACCCCCGAATCGGCTAACAGTTTGTCGTACTGCGCGGCGTGGCTGCGGCGGGCTTCCGTCCACTTATCTAAATGACGCAACTTCACCCGCAAAATTGCCCCTTGTACCCCATCCATCCGGTAGTTATAGCCTTTGAGGACGTGATGGTATCGGCGTTCTTGCCCCCAGTCTCGCAGCATCCGCATCGTCTTGGCATATTCGGGATTGCTGGTGACGACCGCGCCACCTTCTCCATAAGCTCCTAAGTTCTTGCCGGGATAGAAACTGAAACAGCCGATGTCGCCAATACTGCCGACCCGCTGGCCCTTATACTCGGCCCGATGAGCTTGAGCCGCATCTTCAATGACAACCAAACCGTGGCGGCGAGCGATCTCTAAAATCGGCTCCATATCGGCAGGTTGACCGTATAAATGGACTGGGAGAATCGCTTTAGTTTTAGGAGTGATGGCCTGTTCGATTTGGGTCGCATCCATCGTGTAGGAAACCGGATCGATATCGACGAAAACAGGGGTAGCTCCGGTGTAACAAATGGCCGCGACGGTAGCCACAAAGGTAAAAGGAACCGTAATTACTTCGTCGCCAGGACCTATCCCCGCTGCTAGTAATGCTAAATGCAGGGCGCTAGTTCCCGTATTGACGGCAATGGCCTCATTCGCTTGGCAATAGTCAGCAAATTCTTGCTCGAACGCTGTCACCTCGCTGCCCAAAACGAATTGGGTACTTTCTAAAACGTTGATGACGGCGGGATCGATTTCTTCTTTAATACTCAAATATTGAGCTTTGAGATCTACAAATGGAATCACGCTGCTACCTCTGCTAAATTTAGTTTGACTAGTTTACCGTGCTGCTTCATCGACTCAGTGGCCGCTTCTAGAATTCTCAATACCCGCAATCCGGCATGGCCGTCGGTAATCGGGCGATCGCCAGTTCTAATACAATCGACAAAGTGCGCTCCTTCCGCCCGCAGGGCTTCGGTTACTTCCAAATAAGGTGCCCACATATCGCCAGCGCGGTAGCCGATCGACATCTGATACATATTTTCAGAATTAGCATTGCCGTTGAGGGTAATGCCCTTGTCGTACACCTTGATTTTTTCGCTCGGTTCTAAGTCATCGTAGACGATCATCCGCTGGCTGCCGCCGATCATAGTGCGGCGCACCTTCACTGGGGCCAGCCAGTTGACGTTGATATGAGCCATTAAGTTATCTTCAAAAAACAAGGTCAAGTAGGCGAGATTTTCTACTTTTCCAGCTACGTGACTCATCCCGGTTGCCGACACCGCATAAGGCTGAGAGGGCAGCACGTAATCCATAATCGACAGGTCGTGGACGGCTAGATCCCAAATGACGTTGACATCGTGCTGGAATAAACCCAGATTGACCCGCACCGAATCGTAGTAGTAAATATCCCCAATCGTCTTATTGACCACCAAATCGCGCATTTTGCGGACGGCACCCGTATAGACGAAGGTATGATCGACCATCAAGATTAGCTGGCGGCGCTCGGCCTCGTCGATCAGCCTTTGACCTTGTTCGGAAGAGACTGCCATCGGCTTTTCTACCATGACGTGCTTGCCAGCTTGCAAGGCGGCCAAAGCGAGGTCGAAGTGAGAAGAAACCGGAGTCGCGATCGCTACGGCATGGATTTCGGGATTATTGAAGATATCTTGACAATTAGTTGTCACCTGAATGGTGGGATATCTGGCTTGGGCTTTGGCTAGCAATTCCGAGCGGAAATCGCTGACCATTTTCACCTCAGCATCCGGAAGTTCCATAAAGTTTCTGACTAGATTCGGACCCCAATAGCCGTAACCGATGACACCGATATTAATGTTGCCCATAACTTTTTATTAGCTCGCTAATTAAGAACGATTTATTGGTGGTTATTTGCTGCTGCTGAAACTAAACGGCGATCGCGAACATCGCCGACTACTCGCGCCGGAACTCCGACGACAATTGCATAATCTGGTACGTCTTTAGTAACCACGGCTCCCGCGCCGATCGTGGCTCGGTTGCCGATAGTTATTCCCGGTAAAATCGTGGCATTACTGCCGATCGATGCCCCCCGTTTGACCAAAGTTTTTACTACTTGCCAGTCGGCTTCGGTTTGCAAGCTGCCGTCTTCATTAGTAGCTTGCGGGTAAAGATCGTTGGTGAACATGACCCCGTGACCGACAAACACTTCATCTTCGATCGTCACCCCTTCGCACAAAAAGCTGTGAGAAGAAATTTTGCATCGTTTGCCAATACTCGTACCTTTTTGAATCTCTACAAATGCTCCAACTTTGGTATCTTCGTCAATTTCGCAACCATAAATATTGACTAAATCTGGTTGAAATATCTTGACGTTTGCTCCTAACTTAACATCGCTAGTAATGGCCATAGCTTATTTACTAATATTCCCATTATGTTGACTGAAAATTCATTTACTTGTTAGCAAATTAGTCGGACTCAACTACTTGCCAAACAGCATCTTCTAAGTAGACGCATTCATCTCTTTCCCATTCATATTCTTCTCTCTCGCGCTTATACATACTGACTTCAAACGAGCAAACATTTCTCAGATTTTCTAACAGCGTACTTCCCCGTCTTTGGGAAAACCAAGTCCTTAAAGTATAAGAACCCATGTAGAGCCGAAATTTAGGAATCTCGCAGCGCAGGATAAACGTTCCCGACTGGCGATAAAAGGGGGCGTTGGATTTGTCGAACCAAAAAATACAAACAGATTGGTCCAGTTCGTTTATCACTTGAAAAGAAAACCACAAACTCTCATGAGGCTGAACTATTGTGAGAGCAAACTCAAAAACGATCGGTTCGCCCCAAAAATGCACTCCGCCCTCATCAGAAGTATGTACCCGCATCCAAGCGACATGATTGCCAGTTTTTTCCGGTGGGGCTTGATAATAAGCTGCTTCTTCTGGTGGTTTATCGCTATTGAGATATAAATGTACGGCCTTATCTGTCCTGCCATCAAATTGCACGTTGCCTTGGGAAAGTAATATGCAACGGTGGGTTAGCTGAGCGATAGCCTGCATACTATGGCTGACAAACAGCACCGTCCGTCCTTCTTTAGTAGCCACATCTCCCATTTTCCCCAGGCACTTTTTTTGAAAGGCCGAATCGCCCACGGCTAGGACTTCATCAACAATTAAAATTTCTGGCTCTAAGTGAGCGGCAACAGCAAAAGCTAGACGCACGTACATTCCAGAAGAATAACGCTTCACTGGAGTATCTAAAAATTTATCGATCTCTGCAAAGGCGACAATCTCATCAAACTTCCTCTTAATCTCTACCTTGCTCATGCCTAAAATTGCGCCATTGAGGTAGATATTTTCCCGGCCGCTCAACTCAGGATGGAACCCCGTTCCCACCTCTAACAGGCTGGCAATCCGCCCTTGAATAGATACCTGTCCCTTGGTCGGTTCTGTAATCCGACTTAAAATTTTCAGCAAAGTAGATTTGCCCGCGCCGTTGCGACCGATAACGCCAATACATTCGCCCTGCTCGATCTCAAAGGATACGTCTTTGAGCGCCCAAAATTCCTCGCGGTTAGAATTGAATGCTGACTTTCCTGAAGGTTTGATTAGTTTATGACTGAGAGATTTGGCACTATTAGTAATCGTCTCTCGTAAGGTTTTGGTGCCGCGATTATCTTGGTGGGATAAGATATACTTCTTACCCAGGTTTTTTACTTGAATTACTGTTTCAGGCATACTGATTTGGAGGATCTAAATTGGATATACTGTCCCAACTTCTAATACCTAAGCGATCTCGATCGGCAAATTCTAAAGTTTGGCAAGCTGACGACTAAATCACATCAGCAAAAGTTCGCTCCATCTTCCGGAAGTACCAAATTCCAGTGATAAATACTAGGACGACTAAACTCAGCGACAGCAGAAATCCCGGCATATAGATCTCGGTCGAGCCGCCCAAAATTGCCCAGCGGAAGCCATCGATCACTCCCACCATGGGGTTTAAAGAATAGAGCAACCGCCACTGCTCTGGCACGATGTTACTAGTAAACCCTACTGGCGATATATACAGCCCGAACTGGACGATAAAAGGAACTATATAGCGAAAATCTCGATATTCTACGTTCAGCGCCGCCATCCACAATCCCGCACCCATGGCAGCAGCAAAAGCGATCGCAATAAATAACGGCAAGGTCAAGATCCGCCAGTCGGGGACGAAGTTATACCAGGCCATTAGTCCCAGCATAATCATTCCAGAAATCATGAAATCAACAAAACTAACGATCGCCGCACTAGCTGGTACGATCAAGCGGGGAAAGTACACCTTAGAAATTAAATTAGAATTGCTAATCAGGCTATTACTGCACTCTGAAAGAGAGTTAGCAAAAAACTGCCAGGGCAACATCGCCGCAAATACTAAAATTGGATAGGGAATACCTCCAGATGGTAATTTAGCTAAATTGCCAAACACAATTGTAAATACGACCATGGTTAAAAACGGTCGAATTAATGCCCAAGCAATCCCGATAGTAGTTTGCTTGTAGCGTACCAAGATGTCGCGCCAAGACAGGAAATAAAATAATTCTCGATATCGCCACAGATCTTGCCAGTATTGTTTTTCGGTACGACCTGCCTCGATCGTTAATTTTGCTGGCATGGGATGCTTTAAGGGTTTATTATTCATGGTACTGATATAGTTCCCAAAAAATCCTGTAAAATTGAAACTCTAACCAGAAAACTTAAGAGTTAAAAGTTGGTTAGCGATCGCTTTGCCGATCTCTAAAGAAGAGGTCGCTGCGGGAGAGGGGGCGTTGCAAATATGCACCGAGCGCTGATTTTTAACGATTAAGAAGTCTTCTACTAACTTACCTTCGGGTGCGAGAGCTTGCGCTCTTACGCCTGCATGGGTGGGCATCAGATCTTCAGAGCGCACTTCTGGAATTAACCGCTGGAGGCTGCGCGTAAAGGCGGCCTTGCTAAACGAGCGAATTATTTCCTGTATGCCTTCATCGGCGTGTTTGGCGGCTAATTTCCAGAAACCAGGATAAGTCATGACTTCCACAAAATCTTTCAGGTCGAAGTCGCTCTTGCGGTATCCTTCTCGTTTGAGGCTGAGGACGGCATTCGGTCCGGCGTGAACGCTACCATCGATCGCGCGGGTGAAATGCACGCCTAAAAACGGAAAGTTAGGATTCGGAACCGGATAAATCAGATTTTTGACTAAATATCGTTTTTCCGGCTTCAGTTCGTAATATTCTCCTCGAAAGGGAACGATTTGCGACTGAGGATCTACCCCATCTAGTTTAGCTACGCGATCGCTGTGCAACCCAGCACAGTTGATCGTCCAACGAGTGGCAAAATTACCGTTGTTGGTTTCTAGGATCTGCACGTCGCCTCTAGTAACAATGCGTTCCACTTTAGTCTTGAGATGAATTTCTCCACCCCGAAGCCTGACTAGCTCGGCATATTTTTGAGCGACTTGTTTGTAGTCAACAATCCCAGTAGAAAAAACTTTAATTCCTGCCAAACAATTAACATATGGCTCGATTTCTCTAACCTCTTCGGCTGTAAGTTTGGCTACTTTGATGCCGTTATCTAAACCACGTTGATAGAGATTTTCTAGCAACGGCAGTTCTTCTGGTTCGGTAGCGACGACGATCTTACCGCAAACTTCAAAATTGATGTCATGCTGCTGGCAGAATTGCACCATAGAATCAGCACCTGCACGGCAAAACTTAGCTTTGAAACTTCCTGGTTTGTAATAGATGCCAGAATGAATTACGCCGCTATTGTTACCCGTTTGGTGATGAGCCAAGCAATTCTCTTTCTCTAACACAGTAATGCGAGCATCGGGATAGCGATCGCCTACAGCCATTGCGGTCGAGAGGCCGACAATTCCACCTCCAATAATGGCGATGTCATACATAAATGGTTTTTCCTAAGTCAGAGCGATAAATAGTTCCTGCCTACCCCGAAACCCCGATCGGCACAGATGAAAGCAGAGAGCGCGTGGCTGCAATCTCCTATAGTTAATGATTCCCCCAAAAACTATAAAAATTGCGATCGCTAGGTCAATTTTTGCGGTTTTTTAAAAAGAGTGGGAGGATCTCGATCGAGATCCTCCCACTTTTAGCTATTGGGTTTACTTCGATCGAATTCAAGCCAATCCCACCAATTCGGCGCTCAATTCCCACAACCGCTTGGACCTGAAGTCGTCGCGGGCTTGGGGAGAAACCGTTTGCTTGAATGCCTGACGGCCTTCTTTTTGGCGATTTCCCCAACTCCAATAAGCCCCTGATTGATTGAAGTCGGGATCGGCCACTACATCTGCTAGCCTTTCGCCAGCAAGTTCCTGAGATACATACCCCTTGGTAATATACTTCTGGAACAGAGGGAAGAGCTTTTGAAACAAAGGATAGTGGTTGCGGAATAAGGGCGTATCGGCTACGCACCCTGGATAGAACGAACTAAAAGTGATATTGGTTGAATCGTGATAGCGGCGGTGCAATTCTCGCATCGTCAAGACATTACAAACTTTGCTGTCTTTATAAGCCTTAACCGATTCAAAATCCTTGCCGTCGATCATTGAAACTGGCTCTTTAAACCCAGCTTCAAAGCCTTCTAAATTCCCTAAATCGGGACGCGGGTAAACCTTGCCGCCCAACTCTTCGGGGTTGTGAGTTACAGTTCCCAAAATCACCAGCCGCTTATCTGTAAAAGGCGACTGCTTCAGGTCTTCTAGCAACAAGTTGCACAGCAGGAAATGCCCCAAATGATTTGTGGCCATGCTCAGTTCGTATCCTTCCGGGCTGCGCATGGGTTCCTTCAATAAGGGCATATAAATCGCGGCGTTACACACCAAAGCTCTCAATTGCCGACCAGTCGCCCGAAAATTAGCCACAAACTGGCGCACGCTTTGTAAGGAGGCCAGATCGACATACATGAGGCTGTAATTCTCTGGGGACATTCCCGACTCTTGAGCCGCTTGTTCGGCTTTGGCTAAATTGCGACACGCCATGACGACGTGCCATCCCCTTTCGGCTAAGGCTTTCGCCCCATACAAACCAACGCCTGATGAAGTTCCGGTAATAATGACCGTCGGTTGCGAATCTTGTCCCATTTTATTAACTCCGTTGCCCGTGCTAGCTATCTCGATCGGTTGTTCTTATGTTTCGAGGTTATCAAAAATTGGGGTTCGCATCTTAATTTGCGTTAAGGGCTGTAACAATTGCCGTAGCGATCGCTTCTTCCCCATCTTTAGCCAGCACTTCCGATTTTCGTGGTGGCTGCAAGCTTCGATCGAGAAACTCCCAGTTACTCTCAAAAAACTCGCTCGGAGTGACAATTTGATGTCGAGCGTAGTCTTGAATTCCGCCCAGCAGAAACGGAGATTCGGCAAAGTCTTTGCGGGTGAGGGAAACTATGGGGGTATCTAATCGCAAAGCCTCAGCAAACGTGCTGTAACCCGGTTTAGAAATTACTCGCCCGCAAACTGGCATTAAATCGACCGGACGGTATTGGCGATCGATAATTTTGATTAAATTGGGTAAATCGGGCGCTTGGGAATCGAAAGTAATAAATTGCCAATCGGGGAATCGCTGCAAATTGTCGTAGGGAATTTGTTGTAACCCCAATCCCCCGAAGGAAAGCAATATCGTTTTATCCTGAGAAGCAGTAATTTGAAAAGTTGCTAGCAGGCGATCGTTGCTATATTTGGGCGTTCCACCAGTTAAACCGACATCAGTAATAACAGGAAAAGAACTCATTGGCTCGTGGAGAGGCAAGCGAAATAAGCGATCGCATTGGCTGTAACACTGCTCGATCCAATCGGCGATCTCGATAAATTCTCCTTGCCAATCTCGATAGATAAAATCCCAACCAAAATTGCCCATCATCCAACAAGGGATATCGGCAGCGCGAGCGATTACTGGTGCTAGAGGCGGAATATCTGCCAAAATTAATCTCACCCGATTTTGGCGAATAAAGTTAACTTCTCCAGCCACGATCGATCGCTGTTGTTGTTGAATTTGCCGCAGTTTTTCTAAAGTGGCAGGTTTATCCATCTGCAAGCTATCGGCTTGGATGACACCGACATCAAAACCACGGGGACGATGGATGAAATCGCCTGAAATGTATGACTCTAACAACCAACGCGGTGTGGTTGTCACCAAAATCGTCAGGATTTCTGGATCTAATTGCTGAACTTTAGCGACTACAGATGCAGCCCTTACAGCATGACCGAAACCATGATTGGTAATGGCGACGTATAAAACTGGACGAGACATAGGGGAGAGGGAGATGGGGAGATGGGGAGATGGGGAGATGGCGAAGAGGTCGAAGAAAATTCTTAACTCCACACTTCTGTACAGACGTTGCATGCAACGTCTGTACCTTCTAAACTTCTAAACTTCTGAACTTCTGAACTTCTGAACTCCTGAACTAGTTGTACAATATGACGGTTGAACTATAGGGCGGACTGTGCTCGATCGATATACTTTGCCCGAAATGGGCGACCTGTGGACGGAAACCTATAAGCTGAAAACTTGGCTTCAAGTAGAAATCGCAGTCTGTGAAGCTCAAGCGGAATTGGGATACATTCCCAAAGAGGCATTAGCAGAAATCAAGCAAAAGGCTAATTTCAATCCCCAGCGGGTGCTAGAAATTGAAGCCGAAGTTCGCCACGATGTCATAGCTTTCCTCACCAATGTTAACGAGTACGTCGGCGATGCTGGACGCTACATTCATTTGGGTTTGACTAGTTCCGACGTGCTAGATACGGCTTTGGCATTGCAAATGGTAGCTAGTTTAAACGTACTGCTGGCCCGTTTGGAAGATGCGATCCAAGCCATTCGCTATCAGGCACAGCAACATCGAAACACATTTGCGATCGGTCGATCGCATGGAATTCACGCCGAACCGATTACTTTTGGGTTTAAATTGGCAGGTTGGCTGGCAGAAATGCTGCGTCACCGCGATCGATTGGTGCGTTTGCGCAACCAAATTGGTGTCGGCAAGATTTCTGGGGCGGTGGGGACGTATGCCAATATCGAACCGAGGGTAGAATCCCTCGCTTGTCAAAAATTGGGACTCCAACCCGATACGGCTTCGACTCAAGTAATTTCTCGCGATCGCCATGCCGAATTCGTCCAAACCTTAGCTTTACTAGGAGCCTCGATCGAACGCTTTGCCGTAGAAATCCGCAATTTGCAGCGCACGGATGTTTTAGAAGTAGAAGAATTTTTTGCCAAAGGGCAAAAAGGTTCATCAGCTATGCCCCACAAGCGCAACCCAATTCGTTCCGAGAGGTTGACGGGAATGGCGAGGATTTTAAGATCTCATGCGATCGCGGCTTTAGAAAATGTCGCTCTGTGGCATGAAAGAGATATTTCTCACAGTTCTGTCGAACGGGTAATTCTGCCCGATGTTTGCATTCTGACTCACTTCATGTTGGTAGAAACTGCCGACTTAATCAAACATTTGTTGGTTTACCCCGAAAACATGGCCAGGAACATGAATTGCTATGGGGGCGTAGTTTTCAGTCAACGAGTGCTGCTAGCTTTAGTCGAGAAAGGGATGAATCGAGAAGAAGCTTATGCGATCGTCCAAGAAAATGCCCATCAAGCCTGGAATCGACGGGAAGGAAACTTCCATGAAAGCATCGCCAAAGACCCCCGCGTGGCTCAGTACCTATCTTCTGAGGAAGTCGAGGACTGTTTCGATCCTCAGCACCATTTGCGGCATTTAGATGAGATTTATCAACGTCTGAATATTTAGGATTTGGTTTTTTCCCCTAATATTCAGGAAATATACACTCGCATTTTAGATTACCAGAAGATTCAATTCCTCCATTTTCTATCCTTTTCAAGAATTGCTCCCAGAACTCTATCGCGAGTTTGAGTTGATTTAGGGTAAACTCCTGGGGTTCTCCATCATCTTCTGAAAATTTGTCAATGTACTCGTTTGCAATCACAACGCTAGTAGAACTTGCTTTTGTGTCTCGAAACCATACATCAATCGAATTGATTGAAAAATGATGCTTATCAGGACTTTTCTGTTCGCGGTTTGAGGATTCAACCTGTTCAATAATAGATTGAAGACATACTAATGACTTCTCGGATACTTGACTAACCAAGCTAAGCAGTGTCTCAGTAACTGAAGAATCAATGTCTCCATTTTGGTTGACACAACGTAATAAAGGCATATAGCCTACATTAGGTTTAGTCCATACATAGGCAACAAGTTTTTTCATAGTATCAAGCTAAAATGGTGCGTTACGACGAATTGTTGAATTTAAGTCAGAGTAAAGATTATCGCCGTCTAACGCACCCTACTGGAACTTCTGATATTCCACATCGACACGCATCTTTCTCCCCTCTCCCAAGCTTGGGAGAGGGGCTGGGGGTGAGGGCTGTTCGTCAAATCTTGCTATGCCAGTAACTTCTCCATCACAAAATTCCTTAATTTAATTTTCTTCCGCTCTACTTCTTGGTCTTGAACGGTTACAAAACCCTGCTTTTCAAAGAAAGGTTTAGCCGTAATACTAGCTTCTACAAACAGGCGATCGATCCGTAATAACTTTGCCTTCAGTTCGAGGTGCTGGTAAAGTTTGTTGCCGATTCCTTGCCCTTGATATTGGCAGTGGCAATAAAAACAATCGATATGACCGTTCCCCTCTAATTGAATAAAGCCGACAATTACCTCGTCAATCGTTCCCACATAAGTAAATTTGCTACTTAATTTTTGTCGCCAAAATTCTAGATCTATATCTTTTGATGCCCAAGCATCGACTTGTTCTTGGGTATAATCTCGAATATTAATCTGATGAACGGTGTCATAGAATAATTGGGCGATCGCTGGAGTATCGCTAGAAATATATTCTCTAATAATCATTTGCTAACCTCCCAGTTTAGCAAAAAAAATTAAAGCTATTCTAAGAAAACTGCTACTCGAAAGCCGATAGTTCTATACCTATAAACAGGAGAATACCGATACCGATAAGCACTACGACAAACTAAAGGCAAAGAGTGCCAGGAACCGCCGCGAAACACTCGATAATTATCATTACCATCAACTTGCCAAACGCTACCATCATTGGGAGCATTGCGATAATTTAAATGCCAAGGATCGGCGCACCATTCCCAAACTAGCCCGTGCATATCGTACAAGCCAAAAGCATTAGCTACGGGAAAATTACCAACAGCAGTTGTCTCCCAGTAATATCTACCTTTAGGACCAGAAGCATAATTATAGTTACCGTCGTAGTTAGCTAATTCTGGGGTGATAGTTTCGCCAAAGTGAAAGGGGGTAGTAGTGCCAGCACGACAGGCATATTCCCATTGGGCTTCGCTGGGTAAAAAATATTCTCTGCCCGTTTCTCTAGATAATCTGGCACAAAATTCCATGGCATCGAGCCAAGAGATCGTTTCTACCGGGCGATTAGCACCTTTGAATTTAGATGGATCTGGATTGAGCGCCGATTTGACTTCAGGTAAAGCAGCTATTCTTTGCCATTGTGCTTGAGTTACTGGATATTTTCCCAAAAAGAAAGGCGCTACAGTGACTTGGTGTTGCGGACCTTCATAGCTATCTCTTTCTTTTTCTGTATCTGGCGAACCCATCATAAACGTACCGCCAGGAATGGATACCATTTCCAGCACTACCTGTTTGCCTAAATCTTCACTAAAATATTCTGCTTGGGCGCAAAGGCGAATAATTTCTTCTCCGCGATCGTCGATCGTCAAAGTATTAAATTTAAATAATTTTAAGTTGGGTTTATCGATCCCCACAAAGGTCGATTGAGTTGTTGAGTAGCTTGCGGGTGAAATGACCTTCTCAGGAACCAACGAGTGTAAATCTTGCAAAACAGCATCGGCAGATTGATATCGCTTAGTAATATCTTGCATTAAGTTATCTAAAATTCGTCCCAAGCCTTCATCGATCGCAATATTTCTGGCAGCCAGTTTTTCTCGCCACAGCCATCGCGATTCCCTCGCATTAAACAAGTAAATCGGATGTTTGCCTGTTAGCAAATGAAGGCTAGTTGCACCTAAGCTAAATAGATCGCTAGCCGGATAAGCTTGACCGTAAAGCATTTGTTCGCTGGGAGCATAACCTAGAGTTCCGGTGGTCGTTCCCATCTTGGTGGTCATTCTTTCTGTGAGTTCTTTAGAAACCCCAAAATCTATCAATACCAGTTTGCGATCGCTTTCCCGACGGATGATGTTCTCAGGCTTGAGATCGCGGTGAACGACTTGCTTTTGATGAATAAATTGCAGAACTGGTAATAAATCTAATAATATTTCTTTAATTTTAGTTTCATTAAAACAACCTTCTTCAGCTAATTCTTGTAAAAGGGTACGCCCTTTAATAAACTGTTGAATTAGATATAAATGACTGGCTTCTTCAAAATAATCAAATAAAGTAGGAATCTGAGAATTTTCTTCTAGTTGCAGCAATCTTTCAGCTTCCTGATTGAATAATTCGATCGCTCTATCTAAGGTTTCTAGGTTTTCTTGTGCTTCTCCTGTCGGCCAAAATTGTTTGACGACACAAAGAGCATTTAGACGGCGCGTATCTTCAGCTAAATAAGTTTTGCTGAAACCACCGCTTCCCAAGGGTTTAACAACTCGATATCGCTTAGCTAACAGCGGTATGAGTTTAGTTCCACAACTTTGACACGAGACGTTATCATCAGAATTATCGGGATGACGGCAATTAGGGTTCAGGCAGTAAATCATAATAAGAAGAATACAGGAGTTCAGGAGTTCAGAAGTTCAGAAGTTCAGGAATTCAGAAGTTCAGCAGAATATAGGAGAATAGAATAAACTAGCTATTTTCTGGTCTTAGCTATTACTTATTACTTATTACTTAACTCCTCCTGGAGTTAGTAAAATTAGTTGCTGACTTAACAGCGATCGCACTCCGTCTAGATCTAAATCCATACTATTTAGAATCTCTCCAATAGGGCGACGCTCTGCTGAATTTATTTCGCATAATTTGAGAAACTCAAATTCACTATCTGATAACTTAACTAACTGATAATCGTAATTAAACAAACTTTGGCTAGGCCAGCCATGCAAGCAAGAATTTAATTCTGGAATTGCTGCTTTTAGCCTTTCATCAGACGACCAATCTACTCGTTTTAATGGCGGTCTAGTTAGAAAAAATTCATAGTGGCTGACGACCTCTGGATCTAACAGTTCGAGCAACCGATAAAGTTGGCGTTCGCTCAAATCTTTGGCTCGTGCTATCAACTCTGGATTATTTCCCAAAAGTCTTTCTAATTGCCAATTTTGAGGATTAGAAAACCCGATAAAATCTAACCCAGAAGCATCAATTAATTCAAATAACGTATCGATATTATAATCGACTTCTTGAGGGTGAACGTACATATCAGCAAAGCAAGCATCTCGCTGATTTTCCCAAGACCAGCGTTCTTTTTCTCGCTTGACGAGACGATTGTTTTCTGGCAAAGCCGCAAATATTTGTCGTCCCAAATTTACCCCATCTCGGTAGTCTCCCCGCTGCTCCCCTTGAAGAATAGCGATCGCTTCCTGCATCAGTTTGATTTCCCACCTGCCCAACTCTCCATACACGAAAACGTGCATCAATCCCCCAGGCGCTAACTTGGCAGCCAGAGATTTAATTCCCCTGTGCGGATCGGGTAAATGGTGCAGCACCCCGACGCAGTTAATCAGATCGAACTCCCCCGGTAACTGCTGGGCATCGTACAAGCTGAGGTGATGAAATTCAACCCGATCTGCCCCAGAACGCTGACAGCGCTCTCTCGCTACCGACAGCGCCCCAGCACTCAAATCGATACCCACAACTTTAGCTTGGGGATTGAGATGAACCAAATACTCCGTTCCGACACCCGTGCCGCAGCCAGCATCCAAAATCCTAATATCCTGCTTCTGCGGTTTTTGCCCGGTACAAAAGCTATAAGCAGTCAGCCAATTCCAGCGCCAGTTGTAACCAGGTGGTGGTTCGTCCAGTAAAGGTTCTGGAGGGAAAGGATAGGTATCGTAAAGGCGCTCGACAGCAGCACTGATGTTTTGCGGGATTTCCATAAACAGCGATCGCGAGAATACAGGAGTTCAGAATTCAGCATACCCCTGTTTCATTATGAGACAAGCATTTTCATTGGTGTCGATCGTTATATTGTCAGTTGTTAATTTTCTCCTCTGCTCCTCTGCCTCCCCTGCCTCCCCTGCCTCCCCTGCTCCGCCCTCTCTCCCTCTTATACCTCAGAGCATTTGCCGAACTCTAGTCCGAAACGATCTTAGGGCAGGACTTCTACCGATCGCAGCACTTTGTTCGATCGCCTCGGAAATCAGATCGACAACTGGCAGGTTGGGAAACGTAGGACTGATTTGAGCTTCCTGGTACTGACTAGCTTGCAGGATATTAATTTGCCGTCGATTATTCTCGTAGCGCCATAATTCAGGAACTCCCAGCATTCGATAAGCATCCAACTGAGTTTTTGAAGTGACATCGACTTCTATTGCCAGATCGGGAGGTGGATCGACAGTTAAGTCTATACGCTTTTTCCCTCTCATCGCTTGGTGACTTTGAATATAAAAACATTGGTCTGGTTCGATCCCGCTGGCCATTGCTTAACGCTTGAAAGTAGTCGAACCAAAACATTCGCAATCGATCGATGCCCCTTTTTTGACTAATTCTGTTTTATCAAGATCGGGCAGAAGACAGCAGGAATAATGCCCCATGCCCGCTCGGCTGAGCCTGCCGAAGCCCATGCCCCATGCCCTATGCCCTATACCCCATGCCCCTGCAACGTAACAAAACTTATCTTTTTTCTCAGTTATTGGGCCGCGATCGCATACGATCCTACTGTGGAGCAAAATAAAGGTTCTACACATTTCTTAAAAAAACAACGACAAGAACCCGAAACGTTCTAATCTAGAGGCTGACAGGGTTAAAAAATCAAAATAGAGGCAGTGCCGTTTCATCGATCCGAAGATGAACGTGGAGATAAGAGAAACCAAAACAGGCGAGAAAGACAAAGAAAGCAAGGAAGATAAAGAGGAAAAGCAGATATTTACTGCCTTCTCCCCCTCTTTCCCTCTCTCCCTCTCTCCCCCTCTCCCCCTCTCCCCCTCTTGAGATTAGCAACCCGATCGGGCTTAACACAGCAGCAATATTAATAAGGGAGCTTTAGAGATCTAATGAGTGTTAAGGCAAGTGGAGGAAGCTCGGTTGCGCGTCCGCAACTATATCAAACTTTACCGGTGGCCACGATTTCCCAGGCAGAACAGCAAGACCGCTTTTTACAAGGCGGAGAGCTTACCGAGTTAGCCAGTTATTTCCGTTCTGGCGCTCTCCGCCTTCAAATAGCAGAGATTCTCAGCCGGAACTCTGACTTAATCGTGTCTCGCGCCGCTAACCGGATTTTCACTGGCGGTTCGCCGATGTCTTTCTTAGAAAAGCCGCCAGAACCCGAAAAGGCCATGGTGGGCGTTCCAGAAACTAGTCGGTTGGGAACGGCTACCTTCGTGGAAGAGCGCAGCGGTTTTGTCGAGGGGCTGCGATCGATCTTTGCCACCCCCAGCAGCGGCCCGACCCCCTCTGGATTCCGCACGATCAATGTGTCTCGCTACGGTCCTGCAAACATGACCAAGAGCCTGCGGGATTTATCGTGGTTCTTGCGCTACGTCACCTATGCTTTAGTGGCAGGCGACCCCAATATCTTGGTGGTCAACACTCGCGGATTGCGGGAAATCATTGAAAATGCTTGCTCGACAGATGCCACGATCGTCGCTTTGCAAGAAATGCGGAGCGCCTGCTTGGGTTATATCCGTGGAGATAAAGATGGTGGTGAAATCGTCAAACAATACTTCGACGTGTTGTTGAACGAATTTAGAGCGCCTACCCCCTCAAACAAGCTGCGGCAGCGTTCTTCAGTAGACCAGCAAGGCCTGCAATTGCCTCTAATTTACGCCCTAGCAGCAGAACAACGGCAGAAATTCGCCATGAAACCGGGGCTATCTCCTTTAGAAAAAAATGAGATCGTCAAGGCTGCCTATCGGCAGGTGTTCGAGCGCGATATTACCCGCGCTTACAGCTTGGGGGTTTCCGACCTAGAATCCAAGGTCAAGGGCGGCAGCATCTCCATGAAGGAGTTTATCCGCCGCTTGGCGAAATCGCCTTTGTATCGCAAGAATTTCTTCGATCCTTACATCAACAGCCGCGCTCTCGAACTGGCGTTCCGGCACATTCTCGGTCGCGGTCCTTCTTCTCGCGAAGAAGTGCAGAGATACTTCTCGATCGTCTCTGAAGGTGGCTTGTCAGCCCTGGTAGACGCTTTAGTAGATTCTCAGGAATACTCTGACTATTTTGGCGAAGAAACCGTACCCTACATCCGGGGTTTGGGACAAGAAGCGCAAGAATGCCGCAACTGGGGACCGCAGCAAGATTTATTCAACTACAGCGCCCCGTTCCGCAAAATACCGCAGTTTCTCACGACCTTTGCCGCTTACGATCGGCCGCTGCCCGACCAGCACCCATACGGTTCTGGCAACGATCCCTTGGAAATTCAATTTGGGGCGATCTTCCCGAAAGAAACTCGCAATCCCAGCACCAGTCCTGCCCCATTTGGTAAGGATACCCGGCGGATTTTAATTCGCAACGGTCCGGGAATCGACAACCAAGTTGGCAACCCAAATGCTGTCGGCAAAGCTCCCGGTTCTCTGGGAGCCAAAGTGTTCAAGTTCGACCAAACTCCTAGCTTTACTGGATTTGGTGGCAAGCGCGGCCGGCCGATGCAGGGTACGAGCATCAAATTTTCGGAAAGCTCGGCTCAAACAGTAATTAAAGCTGCTTACCTGCAAGTTTTCGGGCGCGATGTCTACGACGGTCAGCGGCAAAAAGTCGCAGAAATCAAGCTGGAAAATGGCAACATCACCTTGCGGGAGTTCGTGCGGAGTCTAGCCAAGTCAGATGTCTTCCGGCAATTGTACTGGACACCGCTTTACGTCTGTAAGGCGATCGAATACATCCATCGCCGCCTGTTAGGTCGTCCCACTTTCGGCCGGGCCGAGATGAATAAGTATTTCGATCTAGCTTCTAAGAAAGGTTTCTACGCCTTAGTAGATGCGATGATCGATAGCAGCGAATACGCCGAAGCCTTTGGAGAAGATACCATTCCTTACGAACGCTACCTCACCCCAGGAGGTTTGGCCATGCGATCGCTGCGGGCTGGTAGCATTGCTAATGAAGCCACGGCTCGGATGGAGAAGAAGGTAGAAACTCCTGCCTTTATCACTGCTGGTCAAGTTACCGAAGCTCGCTCGGCAGCAGATATCGAGTTCCGCAGCAACCAAGGTGTCAACAAGCAGCGCCAACAAACCAAGATCTTCAAGCTGCTCGATCGTGGCGACAAGCCAGCGGTCAAGACCTTAATCGGTGCAGCCTATCGGCAGATTTTCGAGCGCGATGTCGCTCCCTATATCGTGCAGAACGAATTCTCGGTTTGGGAAACCAAGTTGAGCAACGGCGAAATCAACGTCAAAGAGTTTATCGAGCGCTTGGGTTGGTCGAGCCTTTACATCAAAGAGTTCTACACCCCCTACCCCAACACCAAAGTCATCGAATTGGGAACCAAGCACTTCTTGGGACGCGCCCCGCTAGATCAGGCAGAAATTCGCAAATACAACCAAGTTCTAGCTACAGGCGGAATTCGGGCTTTTGTGAGTGCCATGGTCAACAGCATGGAATACTTGCAAGTCTTCAATGAAGATGTGGTGCCCTATCGTCGCTTCCCAACTCTGCCAGCGGCCAACTTCCCGAACACGGAAAAACTTTACAATCAACTCACCAAACAAAACGATGAATTGGTCGTACCGTCGTTCAAACCAGTCAAGGCTCGCATGGATGGCTCGAAAATGCCACTGATGGCCAAATCGATGGCAGACATGGCAGCCCAAGCCCGCCAAACAGAAAAAAGTCAAGAGTCTTTGGTGGTAGGCTTAGGACGTTCTTCTGGTAGCAGCCAGGGGCAACAAGTAGCAGAAGTAGCAAACGCCCGCCGCCAAGCGGCAAGGATCTATCGCTTCACCCCAGGAATGCAATCTTGGGAAATCGAAGCGACGATCGAAGCGGTTTACGTTCAGGTAATGGATCTCTACAACGGTCAGATCGACGTTCGGTTCCGCCGTTCTGACTTAGAGAGCAAACTCGGCGGCGGTCAAATCTCAATTCGCGAGTTTGTCCGGCAATTGGCCAGTTCGGAAACTTACCGCGATCGCTTCTACACTCCTTACCCCAATGCCAAGGTCATCGAGTTCCTCTTCCGGCATCTCTTGGGACGGACTCCAGCTACCCAAGCAGAAATCAAGGATTACAATCAGTTGCTCACCGATCGCGGTTTGAAAGCCGTAGTCGATAGCTTAGTTGATAGTCCTGAGTACGCCCTCTATTTCGGCGAGGATGTCGTGCCTTACCAAAGGGTGCCCTCCGTGCCAGGTGGGAACTACTTGGGCAGCATCAAAGAGGCAACTGACTTGGTGGAACAGCCCTAATTTGCCCCAATGTAGAGACGTAGCAGTGCTACGTCTCTACATTGGGAAAATTATTTATGTTTCGGCCCGCCTGATGGCGGGCTATTTCTGTTGGATGTTTGTATAAAGTAACTTTATAATTCTGAACTTCTGAACTTCTGAACTCCTGAACTTCTTAAAAAAAATGTTACAAACTGTTAAGAATCACCCCAGAGTGCCAACGTAATGCCGGAAAATAATTTGCGGAAGCTAGCTGGCTCGCGAACCTTACGGCAACAACTGGGTTAACCAGATCGAGCCGAAAAGAAGCACGAGATCCAGCGTTCAATTGGCTTGCAGCCAGTTTTCAAACATCTGGTAATAAATTTTTTGGAGGAACCCCTCAATGAGTATCGTCACGAAATCGATCGTGAATGCTGATGCCGAAGCCCGCTATCTCAGCCCCGGCGAGTTAGATCGGATTAAAAGCTTTGTCACCTCTGGCGATCGCCGCGTCCGCATCGCTCAAACTTTGACAGATTCGCGCGATCGCATCGTCAAGCAAGCAGGCGACCAATTGTTCCAACAACGCCCCGATGTCGTTTCTCCTGGTGGCAACGCCTACGGTGAAGACATGACCGCTACTTGTCTGCGGGACCTCGATTACTACCTACGCTTGATCACCTACGGAATCGTAGCTGGCGATGTCACCCCGATCGAAGAAATCGGCATCGTGGGCGCTCGCGAAATGTACAAGTCCCTCGGCACCCCTGTCGATGCAGTTGCCGCTGGCGTTCGCGCTATGAAGAATGCTGCCACCTCAATGATGTCTGGTGACGATGCTTCTGAAGCTGCTTCTTACTTCGACTACGTAATTGGCGGTCTGCTGTAGGAATACGGTTAGAACTGAAAACTGCAAACTTATCAAGCGAGCTAAGGAAACAAAACCATGCAAGATGCAATTACTGCTGTCATCAACGCTTCTGACGTTCAAGGTAAATACCTGGACGGTTCGGCAATGGAAAAGCTAAAAGGTTATTTCAGCACTGGGGAACTGCGCGTGCGTGCAGCTACCTCCATCAGCGGTAACGCCGCCACCATCGTCAAGGAAGCCGTCGCTAAGTCCTTGTTGTACTCCGATACCACCCGTCCCGGTGGCAATATGTACACCTGCCGTCGCTATGCTGCTTGCATTCGCGATATGGACTATTTCTTGCGCTATGCCACCTATGCCATGCTAGCTGGCGATCCTTCTATCCTCGACGAGCGCGTTCTCAACGGCTTGAAAGAAACCTACAACTCCTTGGGCGTACCAGTTTCCACCACAGTGGGAGCTATCCAAGCGATGAAAGAAGTTACCGCTAGCCTAGTTGGCGCTGATGCTGGTAAGGAAATGGGTGTCTACCTCGACTATATCTGCTCTGGCTTGAGCTAAGTTGTAGGTTCCGAGTTAGGGTTCAAGGTTAAATCAAAACTCGAAACTTAAAACTTCTACTCGACAAAGTCTGGGAAGTTGACTGTGAGTGCTAGCTCCTCAATAGCTTATCTAGCCAATAAAAAGCAGTAGATGAGTTGTGAAGATCTAGTATTGGCTCTCAACTCCCAGACTTGTGATATTTAGAGCCAACGATAAAACTCTTTAAAATTGACAACACAGATAGTTCTAGCTGGAGAAGCAATCTTCAGTTGGGAAGTCAAAAGAAGTGCGATCGCTTCGATCGTGGAAGCGCCGCCAAATGAGAAAATTAGCATAGCTAACTAAAGAGCATCAAACTTCGTTTAGGAGAAACTTAACTCATGCGGATGTTTAAAGTTACAGCCTGCGTGCCCAGCCAAACCCGAATTCGCACCCAGCGGGAGTTGCAAAACACTTATTTCACCAAGCTAGTTCCCTACGACAATTGGTTCCGCGAACAGCAGCGGATTATGAAAATGGGAGGCAAAATCATTAAAGTCCAGCTTGCTACTGGTAAACCTGGTACCAATACTGGATTGCTCTAAAAATAGCGTTCCACATCACAAATTAGCTGAAACTAAAGGAGATCTAAACAGATCTCCTTTGGTTTATTGGGGGTTAAATATAGGCTTCCGATTAGTATAAACTGGTTTGCCCTCACCCCCAGCCCCTCTCCCAAGCTTGGGAGAGGGGAGCCAAAAGCGATCGCCCGATCTACGAGACTGTAACCCTGTTGCCAAGCAGAACCTCGATCGCTACAAATATCTGTAGATATCTTAGTACCATTGGGTGAAATACATTCTGTATAAAAACCTGCTTCTTTGGACGCAGCATAAATAGTTACAGACCAATTATGACGATATCGAGTTTCCGATTGAAAAGACTTAGCCATCAGGATATTTACTACTTCAACACAGGGCACCAATAAAAATATCAGCATCCAGAAATACACTGCCTTCTATATTCACGGATAAATTAAATTGCATCCTTCCATCCTTTAGGAATGGACCCACTTAAAACTGGGAGTGGTGGTAGCAGTGGTTGAGGCTTCACCAACACTGTTTCTCCCGTGGGCAGTTGTACGGTTAGTGCCTTCTCTTGCTGTAATACTCTTTGTAAGAATTCCTCGTCAGGATGGCTTTGGATGAGGATTTGGAGCAGTTGTTGGCGCTCTGTGGCTGATAGCGGTTGTATAGCTGCGATCGCAGCTTTAAGTTTTGGGGTCATAGGTACGATCGCAATTCAAGGGTAAAACGATTTGGTAACTCACGATAAAAGCCTGTTAACAGACACTAAAACGTTTGGGAATGCCAGTGGTGCGATCGCGCCTTCCTTCAGGGAATATTCTTCAACATACTTACCGTCTTGAGAATTTCTGAATATAATTATCTGCTTGGCAGATAAGTCTAAAATCCAATACTCTTGAATCCTAGCCGTGGCATAAATCGCCGTTTTGACATCCAAATCTTTCTTTAAGCTGGTTTTGGCAACTTCCACAATCCAAAAGATATCTTGAGGTGCGGGATGGCGATCGCTGTAGGATGATTCTGGCAGTCGGACGATCGCCATATCCGGTTCCGGTTCTGAGTCCGATAGAGTAATCGGACCGTTGAAGCGCACGTCGGCTTTGCCTAACAGCAACTCTTCTAAATATTTCGCCCCGCGTTTGGCGGTAGTGTAATGAATTGGCGTTTCTGGACTCATCTCAACAATTTCGCCTGCTAGCAATTCTACATGGCGATCGCGCAGAATCCCTGCCTCTATCATGCAATGATATTCATCTACAGACCATTTAGCCAACGTTTTCATAGCAAATGAGTAACCTGCCAGGTCATTTTTGACTTCATCGATCGGGACTTACTTCATTCCTCTGTTCTGCCGAACTCAGTTAAGCACTTCATTGCCTCTAATTTCTCTCGGATCTAAAGGATTTCTCCTGTGCTATTGCCATCATCAGTGTAGCTTACATCGTAGAACGCTCTCAGCTTCTCAATACGATTAAATTCACTTTGGCTCTTGATTCCAGTCAGCCAAGTGACATGGCTTTAGCTGGATGTCACCCTGATTTGAATAGGATTTTTAATTTTTATTTACCAAGCCAAAGAGAGGGTAGTGCGATCGAGATGCTCGCACTACCCGTTATGATGGTTGCTTCGATCGAATTTCCGATCTACCGCTACCAACTCGACATGATTTCCCGTGCGGCGGCTAAAGTGCGATCGATATCGGCTTCGGTATGAGCCAGGGAAGTAAACCCAGCCTCAAATTGAGAAGGTGCTAGGTAAATTCCCCTCTCTAACATCCCGCGATGGAAGCGGCTGAACTTAGTTAAGTCAGACTTTTTCGCATCTTCGTAATTATGAACCGGACCGGCGGTAAAGAACATCCCAAACATGGCGGAGATCGCACCGCCGCAAGCAGCATTCCCGGTTTCTTGAGCGATTTTCAGCCAGCCATCGGCTAGCTTACGAGTGATTTTTTCCAGATACTCGTAAGTCCCCGGTTTTTGCAATAACTCTAGTGTCTTAATTCCAGCCGTCATCGCTAAGGGGTTGCCAGATAGCGTCCCAGCCTGATACATCGGACCAGCAGGAGCCACCATCGACATGATATCTTTGCGACCGCCATATGCCCCTACAGGCAAGCCGCCGCCGATAACTTTGCCCAAGGTGGTCAAATCTGGAGTAATACCAAATTTTTCTTGAGCGCCGCCGTAGGCAATCCGAAAGCCTGTCATGACTTCATCGAATACCAGCAATGCGCCGTATTCTTTGGTAATTTCTCGCAAGCCTTCTAAAAATCCGGCATCTGGGGGAATAAAACCAGCATTGCCCACTACAGGCTCTAAAATTACCCCAGCAATTTCGTCAGGATTTTCAGCAAATAGGGCTTTGACGGCTTCTAAATCGTTGTAGGGGGCAGTTAGGGTGCTGCTGGTGACTGCTTTGGGCACTCCAGGAGAATCGGGAAGCCCCAGCGTGGCCACGCCCGACCCCGCCTTGACGAGGAACATATCGGCGTGTCCGTGGTAGCAGCCCTCAAACTTGATGACTTTCTCCCGGCCGGTGAAGGCTCGGATCAGCCGCAGAACTGCCATGCAAGCTTCGGTTCCAGAGTTGACAAACCGTACCATTTCGATACTGGGAACGGCATCGATCACCATTTCTGCCAGGACGTTTTCTAGCACCGAGGGCGCACCAAAGCTAGTGCCTTTTTCGAGGGCGGCGTGCAGCGCCCCGATCACTTCAGGATGGGTATGACCGCAAATTGCCGGTCCCCAAGTGCCAACGTAGTCGATGTATTGATTGCCATCGACATCCCAAACGTAGGCTCCTTGGACGCGATCGAATACTATCGGCTGTCCCCCAACTGATTTGAATGCCCGCACGGGAGAACTCACGCCTCCTGGCATCAGCTTTTGGGCGGCGGCAAAAATCTCTTCTGATTTAGTGGTGTTCAAATTCGTGGTGCTAATCAAAGATTAATCTCCTAGTCTTTTACCAATTTTCGATCGAGGTTTGTTAAGGTCTATCTCGCACCCATGAAAATCGCAGTCAAACAAACTAAACTCGCCCAGGCAGGTTTTAGTAACTTTTATCGATCTTAAGTCCGCACGGTCACACTCGATCCTTTTGTCCTTTGGGACAGCTAAAGTGGACTATCCCATAAGTCTGCCAAAATGCAAATTAAATTCCTATGAGGAGCGGGCGATTTGATTGGCTATTTTGTAGCTGTCGGTATATCTTAACGATAGTTGACACTCCTCGCGATAAATCGACGAGGATTCTAGCGGTTGTCTAAGACGGGGTTGAAACCACCGTCTTAGACGCATCACTAGGTAAGGGACTGTCATCGACCCCATCCCCTAGAACGGCAGCATCCATTACAGATACAACCTTCTGAAGTTCTAGCGGGCAGGCAAACCCTAGCCATTGTCCGATATTTTGAGCAGCATTCCAGTCAGCATGACACCGATAGCCATCAAAGCCAGTAAATTGATGTTTTTCCCGTTTGCCGATAACGCCATGGCGATGGTCTGACTTACTGGTGTAGGGGGCAGGAACCGATTGCACCGGAACGCCTGCACGAATCGCTTTGTAACGAGTAAAGATCTCAAGTTGATAAAACGCCCAACTATCGCGATTTTTAGCCGCGTCAGATTTAGTTTTCTTTCGCTGTTTCATAGTTTGACGGCAACCCGTCAATTCCTCGAAACGCAATCCCAGATGAAAATCTTGAGCGAATCTAACCAATTGCTTAGAAATCTCGTGATTGATTTGCGTGATGATTCGACGCTCGCGAGACTCAATTTGTTTTACCTTCTTGAGTTTTTTAGCTTGCTGCAATGCTTGCCTGGTTTGCTGAAATCGTCTTCTCAGAGATTTTACCTTCCGACCGTTCCAGAATTTCCCAAAGGACTTTGGCAGGGCTGCCACTGCAATATTATTTTGTCCTCTGTCAACTCCAATCCACCCCTTTACTTCTTCTGCGTCGGGAACTTCCATCGACACAGATATAAGTGCATACCAGATACCTTTCTTTGACTTGCACAACTTGATACTGCCAAGCTTGGCTTTCTTCTCAATGGCTTTATCTAAAATTTCGGTATGGGAAGCAGCATGGACAGATAGAGGAATTCGCCCTTTCTTCCCTCTTAACAGGTTGAAAGATACGGTGTAAAAGTCCCCATGTTTGGCTAGTTCGTAACTTTGGTTGTTGGTTTCTAGCCACATCCGCTGGAAATACTTAACTTTAGTTCTCGCATTCGTATTGCGGATGGTCTGGTTAATCCAGTTAGAACTAATTTCTATATGGTGAAAGGCAGCACTAGTTAACTGAGAACGCTCCTTTTTCTCCATCAACAACAGTTCGTTGGCGACAGATGTGTTGAGAGCGGTTAACCGCTCAAATTCAAGCGCCTTGACCTGATTGAGTCGATAAAAAGGAAGTTTTAAAGTTAGTGCTAAGCGTGCCATATTTTTATGGTAGCACAAATCTTGCAGTACGTTGTAAGATATATACAGAGGTTAAAGCTTCGGCTCTCTTCAACAAGCTCAAGGCAACGTCGCTCAGCTTTAACATCGAGCGAAGTCGCTCACTCGCAAGTTTCTTTTATATAGATTCTGTAACAGATGTCAAGTGCCAAATCAATCCCCTTAAGTGCAGCGATTCCAGTTGAAGAAATCCGTTACGACGATCGAGGGCTAGTTCCAGCCATTGTCCAAGATTACCTCGATGGCACGGTGTTGATGATGGCTTGGATGAATCGCGAGTCCCTCCATAAGACGATGACAACTGGAGAAACTTGGTTTTGGAGTCGTTCTCGCTCCGAGTTGTGGCATAAGGGAGCAACTTCCGGTCACGTTCAGAAAGTGCAAAGTCTGCGCTACGATTGCGATAGCGATGCGCTGCTAGTTACGGTCGAGCAAGTAGGAGATATTGCTTGTCATACGGGGGAACGGAGTTGCTTTCATCAACTAGATGGAATTAAAGCTGCACCTCCTGCCGATACATTATCCGAGTTGTTTGAGACGATCTGCGATCGCCGCGACAATCCGACAGCAAGTTCTTACACTTGCCAACTGTTTGCGGGTGGAGATAACAAAATTTTGAAGAAAATAGGAGAAGAGTCAGCCGAAGTGGTGATGGCTTGCAAAGATGACGACAAGGAGGCGATCGCTAACGAAGTTGCCGATCTGTTCTACCATACCCTAGTAGCTTTAGCTCACCATCAAGTCGATCTCAAAGCTGTTTATCGCCAATTACAAGAGCGTCGCCAGTAATATCGATAGTCCACAGGGGGATCTCAGAGCGAATTCGATCGAATAACTGTAGTGCGAGCGTCTCGCTCGCGATCGTCCTACAATCGCTACGGGTGAAAACTGCTATGAAGACTAACCGCCGACCGCAATATATTTAGTTTGATTAAATTATCTTGACGATTCTGGAGGCGATCGCCTAACCGTAGCTTTACTGTAGATGAATAGGCGATCGAGATCTACCGCCTCTGGCAATCAATCCCGATTCGGTAATTTCAGCCAAAAGTCTATTGACATCTGCTAGCAATTCTTTAAATTGGAATGTTTAGCGCCCCTGCTATTCGTGCAACTCTCATGCCCAAGCTTGTAATCGTTGAATCTCCCACTAAAGCTCGCACCATCCGCAACTACCTGCCCTCTAACTACCGAGTAGAGGCATCCATGGGTCACGTTCGCGATCTGCCTCCATCATCCAAGGACATTCCTGAAGAGTTTAAGGGAAAGAAATGGGCGGAGTTGGGGGTGAACGTCGAAGCTAACTTTGAACCCTTGTATATTATTCCTAAAGAGAAACAAAAAGTCGTCAAGCAGCTAAAAGATGCCCTGAAAGAAGCTGAGGAATTGGTACTGGCAACAGACGAAGATCGAGAAGGGGAGAGTATCAGTTGGCATTTACTGCAAGTGCTGAAACCGAAAATTCCGATCGTGCGGATGGTATTTCACGAAATCACTAAAGAAGCGATTCAATTGGCACTGAAAAACTGCCGCCAGATTGACGAGCAAGTAGTACGCGCTCAAGAAACGCGACGGATTTTAGACCGATTGGTGGGCTATACCCTTTCGCCCTTGCTCTGGAAGAAAATCTCTTGGGGATTATCAGCCGGTCGGGTACAGTCGGTAGCGGTCAGGTTGTTAGTCAATCGGGAACGCCAACGCCTCGCCTTCCATCAAGGTAGTTATTGGGATTTGAAGGCAATTCTAGAGGCTGTAGGCGAGGGACAAAAGGGTAAGAAAGAAAATACTTTTGAAGCTAAATTAATTGCCTTGGCGGGGATTAAGGTAGCCACAGGGAGCGATTTCGACCCGAATACCGGACAAATTATTGCGGGTCGGAACGTCAGACTATTAAATGAAGCCGAAGCTGTCGCCTTAAAAGAGAGGCTGGAAGACAAAACCTGGACGGTGACAGAAATTGAAGAACGAGCGGTGACTCGCAAGCCATCGCCACCGTTTACCACTTCAACCTTGCAACAAGAGTCAAACCGCAAGCTCCGGCTCTCTGCTAGAGATACGATGCGGGTCGCTCAAAGCCTTTACGAGCAAGGGTATATCACCTATATGCGGACGGATTCGGTGCATTTGTCCGACCAAGCGATCGCGGCTGCCCGCAGTTGTGTAGAACAAAAATACGGCAAAGAATACCTCAGCCCCAAACCCCGACAATACACCACTAAGAGTAAAGGCGCTCAAGAGGCCCATGAAGCGATTCGTCCAGCGGGGAATACCTTCCGTACTCCTCAAGAAACAGGTCTGGGCGGCACGGAATTTGCCCTGTACGACTTGATTTGGAAGCGGACGGTAGCTTGCCAAATGGCTGATTCCAAGCAAACCCTGATTACCGTCGATTTGCAAGTAGAAGATGCTGGCTTTCGTACCACTGGCAAGCGGATCGACTTTGCGGGTTATTTACGTGCCTACGTCGAAGGTTCCGACGATCCAGACGCTGCGCTCGAAAACCAAGAAGTAATTCTACCGCCACTGAAAACGGGCGACCATCCCAACTGCAAGGAATTGGAAGCGATCGATCATGAAACGCAGCCCCCAGCCCGTTACAGCGAAGCCTCTCTAGTCAAAACTCTAGAAACCGAAGGAATCGGTCGTCCTAGCACTTATGCCAGCATCATCGGGACTATTTGCGATCGCGGCTATGCCAAGCTGAACAATAACGCTTTAGTTCCCACCTTCACGGCTTTTGCTGTCACCAGCCTGTTAGAGCAAAACTTTTCCGATTTAGTAGATCTTGGTTTTACAGCCCGGATGGAGCAAACCCTCGATGACATCTCTACTGGGGAAGTCAAATGGCTGCCTTACCTCCAGAAATTTTATTTGGGTGAAAAAGGTTTAGAAGCCCAAGTTAAAGAACGGGAAAGTCAAATCGATCCGGCTATAGCGCGGACAGTTGAATTAGAAAACATAGATGCCAAAATTCGCATCGGCAGTAAAAACCCTTACATTCAGTCCCAAAATGGCGATGAGTCCATCACCGTTCCTATTCCCGAAGGTTGGACTCCAGCGGATTTAAATGCCGAACGGGTGGAGGAATTACTGCGTCAGAAAACCGAAGGTCCTGCCGAGTTAGGGATACATCCAGAGAAAGGCGAACCGATTTATTTATTCAAGATCGGGCCTTACGGTCCTTACGTCCAAATCGGGCAGAAAACTGAAGATAACCCCAAACCCAAACGGGCTTCATTACCCAAGGGATTCAACCCCGACGATCTGACTTTAGAAAAAGCAGTGGCGCTGCTATCTTTACCTCGCACTTTGGGAACTCACCCAGCAACCGATCGCAAAATTCAAGCTAGTATCGGTCCTTTTGGTGCTTATGTCGTTCACGACCAAGGTAAAGAGGGTAAAGACTATCGATCGCTCAAAGCGGGAGACGATATTTTTACCATTACCTTAGAGAGGGCGTTGGAATTGCTATCCGAGCCGAAAAAGGCGGGCAGGCGCAGCCGCAGTAATACCAAAAAAGCCTTACGAGAATTGGGCAAACATCCCAGTGATAGCGAACCAGTAAATATTTACGATGGTCAATACGGCCCTTACCTCAACCACGGTAAAACCAACGTCTCTATCCCGGAAGGAGAAACTGTAGAAGGTATAACTCTAGCTAAAGCCGTAGAACTTTTATCGGCTAAAGCCTCCACCAAAAAATCTACTCGCAGTACCAGCAAGTCAACTAGTTCCACTAAAACCAAATCTACCAAAACTAAATCGACTACTACTAAATCGACCAAAACTAAAGCCGCTGGTACTAGCTCGACTACCCGCAAGAAGAATGCAGAAGTTTGAGAAGTGTGGAGTGTTGAGTGTTGAGTGTTGAGTTGCTAGTTGTCAGTTGCTAGTTGCTCCCCCTCTCCCCCTCTTTCCCTACTGGCGGGCAAGCTTCCCTGTTGTATTTATATTCAACTGTGACGAGGTAGATTTTCGATCGCTCCGTTTTGTTGTCAAAATTGGCACTGAGTGCATCTCCTAATGCTTGTCGATCGAAAACAGAATAACCAGAACTTTTGATTAATTCCCCTTGGCCGATGGGACGTTTATTTGGCTCTACTAAAATGGCTACGCTGGCGCTGCCATTGAGTTGTTTGAGACAGGCATCTTGAGGATATGTCCCAGCAATGGTAATTTCTTCCCGCTTGCCATCTAGACCTCCCTTCGCTATCCAATTAAGGTAATTGCGCTGAGCTTCGCGATCGCTAGTATTAACCTCATTGCGAGTTAGGCTGCGCTCTAGTTCTTGTTCTATCAGCGCTTGTTGTACTGCGCGATCGTCGGTTGCTGGAGTCGGAGTTACAGAAGGTTGCGGGTTGGGAGTCGCAGGTGTAGCAGCAGGTTTAGAAGATCTGGCGATCGGTTTTTTGGGATTTCTTCTAGGTGGAGACTGAGAATTATTCGGCTTTCGAGCTATTGGAGATCTGCCTCGATTAGCCCTAGAGGAACGATTTCTAGCTGCGACTCTTTGAGGGCGCTTATTAGTTCTAGATCCAGGCTTTGTAGGCTTGGGATTAGTAGTTTGAGGAGGTTTGGGAGCGATTTCTCCAGGCAGATCGGCCAGCGCTCCATCGGGGAGCGAGGTAACTTCTTTTCCTTTAAGAGTTGGCTGGTTAAAAAATCTATAAGTTCCAGCGCTTTGTTTGCTGTTACTAGGCTTATTGACTTTAGCAATTTTATTAGTCTTCCCGACTTTCAAGGGTTTACGGGTTTTAGTGGCTTTTGCCGTTTTGGTCGGTTTATTAGGTTTGGTTTTGGGTGAAGAAGTGCGAGCGCTCGGTGGAATTGGTGGCAAGTTAGCCGTCCTCACGGGCGGCAGCCGAATATCAGGAATAGTTGAAGAAAAGTTATTGTGCGGCGGTAGCAGCGGCACTGAAGAGAGCGGTTGCGTTTGATATGCCTGAGATGGTATAGGCGATAGATCTGGTAAGCGTTGCCGTTCTGCTGGCGTTAATTCCACGATCTCAACTTTGTCTGGAGTTGATTCCTCTTTCACCTCTCCAGAAGTCGATAAATTGGGTAGAGCCATTGCCAGCAAGCTATGTGCGCCAATAGAAGCAATAGCAGCAATTACAGTTGGCTGTAGCAACTTTGCTGATAAATCTGTGACAAACGATAAAGAGGACATAGAGGGAGAGGGGGAGATGGGGAGATGGGGAGCGGAGGAGCAGGGGGGAAATTTAACTACTGACAACTGACATTCTGAACTACTAAACTCCCAAACTTCTGAACTCCTTCAAGCTGAGCGTAGCCGAAGCTTGAACTTCTATTTTACCTGGACGATTAAGAGAGAAAAGTAAGACAGTTGCAGGTGCGGGCGATCGCTTAAGTCGCTATAAATGACTTGGTTGGGTAAAGCTACTCTTTCTACTACCCAACTCTGTTTTAACAACTGACGGCGCTGTAAGATCTGCCAAACTCGATCGTAGACAGAACTTACTTTCATCAAAACTACTACATCTGCCCAATCTAGAGCGGTTTCTAGCTCATCAGGCGCATATAAAGCCGGAACGATCGCGAGCCGCTGGTGGCGAACGGTTAAAGGCACTCCCAAAGCCGCCGCTGCTGCCATCGGCGAACAAATCCCTGGAATCGCCTGCACGATCGCATCAGGATAAAATTGTTGTAGGGTTTGGGCTAAGTAGGTAAACGTGCTGTAAAAGCTAATATCGCCCTCACAAACAAAGGCGACATCTTGCCCTTGTTGTAAGTAGTGCCAAACCTTTTGAGCCGCAATTTCCCAAGCTTGAGCCAGCAGGGTTTCATCTCGGACGAAAGCAAAATCTAAGGGCAATTGCACTTGATGGGGACTCAACCATTGAGCCACAATTTCTTGAGCCATGCCCGTCTTGCCTCTACCTTCAGGAAATGCCACCACAGGCACTTGCTTTAAGAGGCGTAACCCCTTTAGAGTAATTAATTCTGGGTCGCCAGGGCCGACACCGATGCCGTAGAGAATACCTGTTTGCACGATCGATAATAAATATATTGGCTGGAAAATATGGGTTGGACTATTCGGAATTTGAACTTTTGACTTTTGACTTTTGACTTGACTATGTTGCCAATTGTAATTTTGCCTGGTTATTTAGAAGGCGCGATCGCTTATCGTCCTTTAGAACAATATCTCCAACAGCTAGGATTTCCTACTGTCACCGTACCGCTGCGCCAGCGAGATTGGTGGCCGACGGTGGGAGGGCGATCGATGGTGCCAATTTTGCGCCAGATCGATCGCACTGTCAAGCAAGTATTACAGCAGCATCAAGTTTCTCAGATTAACCTAGTTTGTCACTCTGCTGGTGGCTGGATCGGCCGGATTTATTTAGGCGAAAAACCATATTTAATTCACCGAGATGTGACTGAATCGGCGGCTTTATGGCACGCCCACCCCTATATTGCCACCTTCATTACTTTAGGAACTCCTCATATTAGCGGCGAACCTTGGACGCGCAAAAATCTTGATTTTGTTAATGATAACTATCCCGGACGTTTCTATTCTAAAGTGCGCTATGTTTGCGTTGCCGGAAAATCAATTTATGGAGCGAGAAAGTTAGGTCAATGGTTAGCTTACAATAGCTATAAATTAACTTGCGGACAAGGTAATTGCTGGGGAGATGGCATTACTCCTATATCTGCCGCCCATTTAGAAGGAGCGACTAATTTAATCGTTGAAGGGGCTAAACATTCCCCTCGATCGCCTGGAATGTGGTACGGTTCCCCAGAAGCGATCGAGTCTTGGAAATCTTATTTAGTTTAAGGGGCGATCGCCTGTTCTTTACTTCACTTCTACTCCTATCTAAAGTTGCTAACATAGCATTAGCTTTTTGAGCAGGTTTATCTGATGATTACTTCAACTACCAAAACTACTCCTCAAGCAGCCTTGGACAACGAAATTTCCCGATGGCAGCCAGCTACTTGGGAAGATTATTTAGTTTATCGCGACGCTCCTAATACAGAGAGAGTCAGGCTATTTTTTAATGACAACTATCTTTTCGTTCAAATGGGAACCGAAGGAATTAATCACGCTAAAGTTAGCGATCTGTTTGCAATACTACTTTATATTTGGTTCAGCCGCTACTCAGAAAAGAAGGCTGAATCTTTGGGACGTTGTTTAATTGAAAAGCCTAAAATTCGAGCAGCAGCAGCAGATTTGGTTCTTTATATTGGCGAAGGCGCTCCACAATGGCAAGCAGGAGAACCCCGTTACATTCACCTGGATAAGTGGCGAGTTCCCGATTTGGTGGGTGAAATCTCCGATACAACTTTAGCCACCGATTTAGATGAAAAAAAACAACTTTATGCGGCTCTAGGTATTCCAGAATATTGGGTAATTGACGTTCGGGGAAAAAGAGTTATTGCTTTTCGCCTGCAAGCAGATGGAAAATATCAAGAATGTACCGAATCTGGCGTTTTAGAAAAGTTGGCAATTTCATTATTAGAAGAAACTCTACAGCATTTGACGACAGAAACTAATATTAGTGCTGCTAGCTGGTTTGCCCAAGCGATCGCGGAAATTAAGTAACACTGTAAAATCAACCCTACAGGGCGAGCGAGGCAAGTATCATCGGGACAAAATCTAGCTCGATCGAGCTTTTTCCATCCCAAATTGCGAATTGCGAATTGTGAATTGCCAATTGCTACCCAGTTTCTTCTTCTGTATAAGTGTCTGAATCTGGTTCGTCAAGACTTGGAGTTGTTACGCTGGAACTAAAACCCGATCGATCTGGCTTCGCTCTAGATTCCGAGCGCCCGCTGCCCAGCTTAATTTGAACTTGAGGTCCAGAGCTAGCAAGGCGCATCACTGTCCCATCGATCGCTGGCATTTGGGTAATCAGTTTGCCATCTACATAGGTGCCATTAGCCCCTAAGCTAACCACCTCCCACCCAGAATTGGTGAGCCTCAGTTCGACATGGTAGCGAGAAACTACCGCACTGTAGAGGACGACATCGTTATCTGTCGCCCTGCCAATCCGAATGATCGATTCGGAATCAAAAGACCAACTCTGGACGGGAATAGATTGGAGAGGATGGAGCAAAGTCAGCGTAATCACTGGTGTTCGATCTTGCAAGTATTTTCCCTTTGCCATCTATAGTAGTTTTCACAGGGGTAAAACACAACAGATTAGGATCGCTGCGCGGGAGTAGAGACGCGAGATCTCGCGTCCGTCCAAAAGTCAAAAAGCCGATGGCATAAGCTTTCGATCGACAATCTCAATAATTAAAAGATAATGGTTTGACAACTTCTTCGCAGGTTAGTTATTTTGGCACTCCTACCCTCGGAGTAGGAAAGTTGAGTCGAGCTATTTTCCTACCCCGGTCTTAACTAGTTAGTTAAGAAACTTGAAACAAAAATGTAACTAAGTCGCCTTTCCCCAAACTGACGCGATCGCCTGCTCGCAAGCGATGGCGGTTGCCTCGCAGCAGGGGAGTGTGATTGACGTAGGTGCCATTAGCACTGCCCACATCTTCAATATAAAAGGCATCACCCTCAACCCGGACATCGGCATGAACCCGCGACACGATCTCTGAGTTGGGGAAACCCGAGACATCAATATCGGGAGGAATTTGATCGTTAGGCTTGCCCATATGAATTACCAAGATATTTGGTGGTAATTCAATCAGCGTATTAGTTTGGACGTGCAAGAAGCGGCAAGTTTGCTGCTGGAGTTGAGTTTTTGCTACCCCCGACGCTGCCATTGGATCTGGCATTGGTGGTGGAGTCGGAGTTGCTTCTGGGGCTGATGCCATTGGATCTGGCATGGGATTGCTGGGCATGGCCGCTGGGTCTAGTCCCATTGGATCTGGCATCGGCGGCGGAGTTGGAGATGCCGCCATTGGATCTGGCATGGGATTGCTGGGCATAGCTGCTGGGTCTAATCCCATTGGATCTGGCATCGGCGGTGGAGTCGGAGATGCCGCCATTGGATCTGGCATGAGATTGCTGGGCATGGCCGCTGGGTCTAGTCCCATTGGATCTGGCATCGCTGGCGTAGAGGGTGGCACCGACCAAGGATCTGGCGCGGGAGAACTAACTTCTGGTGTTTGGCCAACTACTGTAGGAGGTAACGGGCTGGAACTAGCCGCACCCGGATTGGACTGAACGGGGCTGACCACTAAGGTTTCTGAAGGAACTTCAGGTAAGTCAGGTAGATCGGGCAGATCTGGTAGGGGAACCGTTCCTATAGGAGTTGCTCCGCTAGTACCAGTGGGCTGAAGATTAAAACCGCACTGGCCGCAAAAAGTAGCATCAGCCTGAACTCCAGCACCGCAATTAGGGCAACTAGTAGTAGTCGGTAGAGGCGTATAGCAAGCCTCGCACTGCGTGGCTCCATCAGGATTTTGGTGATTGCAATTGGGACAAACAATCATAAAAAACTCCTTATATCATTTCTCAGATGTCAGATGTCAGTTGTCAGTTGTCAAGTATCAGGTGTCAGTTGTTGCTATGTATTTTTTGTCATACCACTAACCTCTGAGTCATGACTGACGATCGATGACTAATGACTAATTAGATTTTCACCTGCCGATCGATCTAGCAGCCACCAAAGCTCTCCTTCTGGCTGAATCAGCCTAGCCGGATAAGTCAGAGGATCGCCATTAGCCGCAAAGATCTGAGCTAAAGCAGGTTGTTTGTTAGCACCAGCAACAATAAATATGACACAACGGGCATGGTTAATCAGTGGAGCCGTAAAAGTTAGTCTGGGCTGACCATCTTTATTACCAACTACCACCAAGGGAACTTCCCCGGCAGAAGTTTTGCTTGCGCCTACTTGCAGGGCATCCGTATGGGGAAATAAGGACGCAGTATGTCCGTCATCTCCTATTCCCAGCAATATAACATCTAACACGGGAAATTCTTCGCCTGAGACATTAAAGAACTCTCGCAGTTCGGTTTCGTGGATTTTAGCGGCGGTGGCTGGATCTGCTGGAGCGGTGGGCATAGGGTGAATGTTAGCAGCAGGAATGTTGACTCGATCGAGCCAAGCCTCGCGAGCCATTTTTTGATTGCTATCTGGATGCTGTGGGGGCACGTAACGCTCGTCGCCCCAAAAAACGTGGATTTGCTCCCACGGTAGCTCTTGGGCAGCAATAGCTTCGTAGAGAGGCTTAGGAGTGTTGCCCCCAGATAGGGCAATGGTAAACTGGCCTCGCTGTTGGATAGCCCCTGGAATTTTTTCCAGGATGAGGGCAAGCGATCGATCGGTCAACGCCTTCCCATCCGGCAATACTTCTACATTTTTTTGCATTCCTTCATTATAAAACCCTACTGGCCAGACAATAGGATATCAGAAGTTCAGAAGTTCAGAAGTTTAGAAGTTCAGAAGTTTAGAAGTTCAGAAGTTTAGAAGTCAGTAGTTAGTTTTTTACTCTGCCCCTTGTCTCCCCATCACCCCATCACCCCATCACCCCATCACCCCATCACCCCATCACCCCATCTCCCTCATGACCGATACCGATTTTGTAGTTTCTGCCCAATGGTTAGCCGCCCGCCTTGACGATCGGCAAATCGCGATCGTCGATTGTCGTTTTTCTCTTTCCGACCCCGCATTAGGACGACAGCAATATCAAACCAGTCACATTCTTGGAGCTTACTATCTCGATCTCAATCTCGATCTTTCTAGTCCGCAGGAGCGTCACGGCGGTCGCCATCCTTTGCCCGATATTCAAGTGTTAGCAGACAAGTTAGCTGCTATCGGGGTCAACTCTTCAGAAACCCTAGTCGTCGCCTACGATGATTCTCGGTTTGCCTTTGCCGCCCGTTTGTGGTGGCTGCTGCGCTATTTGGGACACGATCGCGTCGCGGTGTTAGATGGCGGTTGGTCTGCTTGGCAAGCTGGTGGCTACAGAGTGACTGACGAACTGCCAACTCCTAAAGTTGGTAAATTCATTCCCCAGGTCAGAGCCGATTGGGTTGTCGATATCGATACGGTCAAAGCTAGGAAAGGCTTGCCCGATGTCGCCTTGGTGGATTCGCGAGAGAGCGATCGCTACTTGGGCAAAACCGAGCCTATCGACCCCATTGCCGGACATATTCCTGGTGCGATTAATTATCCCTGGCAGGAAGTTTCTAACTCGCAAGGTCTTTTGCTTTCTCCAGAGCTACAGCGTCAGAGATGGTCAGATATCGAAGCGGCTGAGGAGATTATTGTCTACTGCGGTTCTGGTGTCACCGCCTGCGTCAATCTTCTGTCTTTGGCCGTAGCTGGGAGCGATCCGGGCAAGCTCTATGCTGGCAGTTGGAGCGATTGGTGTTCGTATTCGATTTAGTTATTTCGGTAGGAAGGCTAAGAGTTCGGGATTCTCTTCAACTTTTGTAAAGACACTCCATAGCACGTCTTGATATTCTGAACTCCTGAACTCCTGAACTTCTGTATTCTTGCAAATATTATTTTACCAGAGTAACAAAAGAGCGATCGCGACCGATTTTTGCTCTGCCAGTTTGCCACCATAATGGCGATCGGCAGTTTTTCTCTTCCTTTCTCTCACTCTTCCTCGCCTCACTCTCCCCTCGCCCTAGCTGACATCGATCGAGTCAACACAGAATCGCATTTCAATAGTAAAGTTGAAATATACCCCTTTAGGCATTTGCTGGCGATCTCCCTATTTTTCGGTTGCTAGATTCTCATCTGAGGTCTGGTAGCAAATTGGGTAAAAATACGGCTTGCCCAAAGCCGGGGAAACCAGAAGGTTACTATCTAAATAAGTCCGTAAGCTTTCATTAATTACACATGTTGCTAAAACCACACTTACTTTACTCAGTCCGAACTAAGCAATTTATTTTGCATGGCTACTTAGCTTAGATCGATATCCAAGAAGAATACAGAATACAAAAATAGCTCCTGCTCAGCAGCTACACCAGCAAAATCCATTAGTTGGGGATCGCAATTTTCTCCTAATTGTAGATGGCCAAACTGTCCAGATGGTGATATAGATGTAGCTGTGCTACGCCCATAACAGTTAGTTTGTGCTTCCCCAGGGGCATTTCAATTCAATTGGAGTCTGTAGTTCCTTGCTGTTGGCTATAGCAGTTTGCCATTCAGTGCAATATAAGTCTAACCCTCCAGCCCTTCTAGATCCCTTCCCCTCTTATAAAGCGGATGCAATCGCGGCGAGGTTTCCTCGCCGAGCAGCTTGCACCAAGCAGGGGTTAGGTAAGGCGAGTGAAATTAAAAGCTTCTCTTCGTATAAGGAGAGAGGTTTAGGGCAAGGTCAAAACTGTAGTGCACGCCATCCATAACCGCTATATTTGAAACTCGTCATCTCCAAGAATTATTTCTGGCTAACTTCTATTACATCGTTTGGGCAAATTGCTAGCATAGAGGTTTATATTTCTCGATCTGTTAAATCGTATAGGTTAATTTATTATGTGCTGTTCTCTTACTCGTCTGTCTATTTTTGTAGACGGAAATAATATGTTCTACGCTCAACAAAAGAATGGTTGGTTTTTCGATCCTCGAAGGGTTTTGGCATATTTCACTAACGACCCCAGTGTCAAGTTAGTCAACGCTTTCTGGTACACTGGGTTAAAAGATCCACAAGATCAAAGAGGGTTTCGAGATGCTTTAATTAGTTTGGGATATACGGTTCGTACCAAAATTTTAAAAGAGTATTACGATGATGTTTCTGGACGCTATTCTCAAAAAGCTAATTTAGATATAGAAATAGTAGTAGATATGTTTAATACGGTCGAACAGTACAATCAAGTGATACTTTTTAGCGGCGATGGCGATTTTGAACGGGCGATCGAACTCTTACGTTCAAAAAATACTCACATTACAGTGGTATCGACCGAAGGAATGATTGCCAGAGAGTTACGAAATGCTACCGATCGTTACATCGATCTCAATGATATTCGCGATTATATTGAAAAAGTTGATAGTTAGTAGAGACGTTGCATGCAACGTCTGTACAGGAGTTCAAAAAGTTAATCAAGGAATCACGATATGAACGCATCCACCCGATCGGACCGAATTATTATCTTTGACACGACACTGCGAGATGGCGAACAATGCCCCGGAGCGACTTTAAATGTAGAAGAAAAACTGCTCATCGCTAGGCAACTGGCCCGATTGGGAGTAGATGTCATCGAATCTGGATTTGCTTTTGCCAGCGCGGGAGATTTTGAAGCTGTTAACAAGATCGCCAGAGAAGTAGGAACCCCAGACGGCCCGATTATCTGTAGTTTGGCTAGAACCAGAAAAGAAGATATTAAAACGGCGGCTGAAGCCATCAAACCAGCGGCTAAAAGCAGAATTCATACCTTCATCGCGACTTCCGATATTCACCTGAAGTACAAGCTGAAAAAATCGCGATCGGAAGTTATCGCCATTGCCGAAGAAATGGTTTCTTATGCTAAGTCCTTCGTTGATGATGTGGAATTTTCCCCGGAAGATGCCGGACGCAGCGATCCAGAATTTTTATATCAGGTGCTAGAAAAAGCGATCGCGGCTGGAGCGACCACGGTTAATATTCCCGATACGGTGGGTTACACTACTCCCAGTGAATTTGGGGCGCTGATTAAAGGGATTAAAGATAACGTTCCTAACATCGATAAAGCCATTATTTCGGTTCACGGTCACAACGATTTGGGCTTGGCAGTAGCAAACTTCCTAGAAGCCGTGAAAAACGGTGCTAGGCAGTTAGAATGCACGATTAACGGCATTGGCGAACGGGCTGGGAATGCGGCTTTGGAAGAACTGGTTATGGCCCTATATGTCAGAAGGCAGTATTTCAACCCTTACCTGGGACGCGCCGTTGATTCCGAAGAACCACTAACTAAGATCGATAGCCACCAGATTTATAAAACTTCACGATTAGTTTCCAGCTTGACCGGAATGATGGTTCAGCGCAACAAAGCGATCGTTGGGGCCAACGCTTTTGCTCACGAGTCTGGAATTCATCAAGATGGGGTGCTGAAAAACAAGCTCACCTATGAAATCATGGATGCCGAGTCTATTGGCTTGACCGAGAATCAGATCGTTCTGGGCAAACACTCCGGCCGCAATGCGTTAGGAACTCGCCTGCAAGAATTAGGACTGGAACTGTCGGAAACTGACTTAAATAAAGTGTTCGTCAAGTTCAAAGAGTTGGCTGATAAGAAAAAAGAAATTTCCGACTGGGATTTATTTGCGATCGTTAACGATGAAATCCAAGCAATTCCCCAACTCTTTGCTTTGGAATTGGTACAAGTATCCTGCGGTAGTAACGCTCGTCCTACGGCTACCGTCACGTTGAGAACTCCCGCTGGAGAAGAACTGACCGATGCTGCTATCGGTACCGGTCCGGTTGATGCGATTTACCGAGCGATTAACCGCGTGGTGAACGTACCCAACGAGTTAATCGAGTTTTCCGTGCAATCGGTGACGGAAGGCATCGACGCTATAGGTAAAGTTAAAATTAAAGTGCAGCACGAGGATCAAGTGTATTCCGGTCAAGCCGCCAATACCGATATTATTGTCGCTTCGGCTCAAGCTTATATCAACGCCCTCAACTGTCTCTATGCTGCCTTGCAAAATCAAGAAAAGCGATCGCCTCTGACAGCCCAAATAGTGTAAAACAAAGATAAATTCTTCTGGAACTTTCTTAACATGGCTGTCGAACAAGAACTCGGAGATATCAAAACCCAACTAGCTCAACTGGTGCAGGTTTCCCAACAACAAGCCAACAACCTGGCTCGACAAGCCGAAACCGTCGATCGACTGGCGGAAAACTCCGAGCGCCAGTGGCAGGCAATCGATCGACTGGCGGAAAACTCCGAGCGCCAGCGGTTGACCGTCGAACGGTTAACGGGTGCCTTTACCGAGCAAGCCAGGGCGATATCTTCCCTATCCCAAACTGTCAGCCGAGTAGTTGATACCGCTCAACGGGCTGCCCAAGCTGCTGAGGCGGCGGCTGTAGTAGCCCAAAGCAACCAAAATGCTATCCGCGACCTCATCGAAGAGTTGCGCCAAGGATTGAACTAATAAAATGAGCATTACTCCTAAATCAGTTAAAGAATTGTTGGCATCGGAAGATTATAGCGATCGCTACTGACATCCCAAACACTTTAAAAACAAAGTTTTGTTGAATTGTCAAACGAATTTGCAATTAACAATTGCGAATTGCGAATTGCGAATTGACAATTGTTTTGGTCGTAATTTAGGCACTCGCAGGAGCAGCTATGTACGTGCTAGTTGGCGGAGCAGGCTTAGTCGGGCTTTCTTTGGCTCAAAAATTGCTAGAACTAGGACATACTGTTGCCATCATCGATATTGACCCTACCGCTTGTCGCTATGCCCGCGAACAAGTAGGAGCAATGGCTTTTGAAGGCAGTGCGGTCAGTACAGAAGTGCTATTAGAAGCTGGGGTTCGGAAAGCCGATGCTTTAGCAGCCGTTCTCAGAAATGATGCCTTAAATTTAGCCATGGTCACTCTGGCTAAACACTATGGTGTCGGCCATATTCTCTCGCGGATGCGCCATGCTGATTTTGCCGAACCACTTCGTTTGGCAGGAGCTAACCACGTCATTAGTACCATCGATCTAGCAGTTTCCACTATGGTAAACGCGATCGAGTATCCGCAAGTAGAATCGATGATGCACTTCGATCGGGGGCAAATTGAAGTTTTAAAACTTTCTATTCCCAACAGTTGTTATGCAGCTAATCGCAGTGTTGCCGAAATTGCTCGAAATCCTCGGTTTCCGGCTGGCTCTTTAATTATTGGCTATCAACCTCACCCTCATAAGGATTTGATGGTTCCTAATGGTAGTACGGTATTAGAACCTGGTTCGACTGTATTGATTGCGACTAAGCCAGTTTCTTTACATCAGGTTATTGATTTTATTGAAGGCTGTAAATAGTTTGAATGAAGCTTTATCCACCTATTTATTTAGCAATAGCAATTCTTCTGCTGGCCTCTTGTAAGTCATCAGAAAGTTCTCTCTCGTCATCTCCTCAGCCTATTCAAAGTATTCAGACTTATAAAAAAGTGACTTTGGATAAGAATTTTAAGATCGCAAGAGGTCAAACTATTTATGTTCCTATCTATTCCCACGTATATCATCAGAATCGACAGCAAATTTTTAATTTAGCAGCTACGCTCAGCATCCGTAACACCGATCTGGCTAAGCCTTTGATTGTTACTTCTGTGCGCTACTATGACTCCAATGGCAAATTAGTTAAGCGATACTTGGAAGATCCCATTCAACTCGATGCCCTGGCATCTGCGGATTTTTTTGTTAGTAGGGATGATAATTTGGGAGGCTCGGGCGCAAATTTTATTGTCGAGTGGGTGTCATCCACAGAAATATCTGAGCCGATAGTAGAAGCAGTGACGATCGGCACCGACTTTCAGCAAGGAATTTCTTTTATTAGTCCTGGAAGGGTAATCAAAAGCCAAAAGAATTAATATCAAATTCGGTTAGCATAACCTGGTTTGCCCTCACCCCAGCCCTCTCCCGTGGGAGAGGGAGCAAGACGGAGAGGCGCGAGAAAAGGTTTCAGGGTTTCGATCGCTGGATTTAGGATAAAACGCTCGCTAGCAAAAATAGCCATCTGACAAAGGCATCAATCATCGTTAAGTTCTAGTAGTTGTCGATCGAGCGATTGTATGCGTTGGCGGACGATTTCTTCGGAAAGAATTCGCTTGCGCATGGCTTCGTTGAGGACTCCTTTTTCTGCTAGCAGCAAACGGCGACGAATAACATTTAATTTGCTTGAGTTACCACTTTGGGGATCGAACTCATCAAGGCGACGATTATACAAGTCTCGCAGTGCTTTTTCTGCCCCAACCACTCGAACTTGATAGCTCGATCGCATTTCTTCATAGATAGATTTTGGTAATACTCCCGATCTCAACAGACTATCTAATTCATCCTGCGCTGCTTTAGCTGTCATTAGTTGAGCTTGCAATTCTTCAACCTGTTGCTGAGTCTCTGAAAACTTAGATAATTTTAAGCGTTTTACTAGCCAAGGCAGGCTCAAACCCTGTCCGACTAATGATACTAAGACGCTGCCGAAGACTAAAGTAATGAGAAATTCTCGTCCTGGTAACGTATTGGGTAAGCTCAATGCTAAAGCCATCGACAGCGAACCTTTGATGTTGCCTACAAAGAGTAAATGTTGCCAGCGCAGAGGTATTGGGCGATCGAACCAACGAACTGCTGTCAGCAGCGGATAAACCGTCAGCAGTCTGCCAACTTGATAAGCCAATACTGTTAGTAAAATTGCAGGCAAAGTCTGCCAGAGCGTTACTAAATTTATTTCTACACCAATGAGGAGAAAAATAAAGGTGTTAGCAGCAAAACTGGCATATTCCCAGAAACTCAATAAAATAATGCGACTGGAAGCAGAAGTAGTAGGTGAAAGTCCAAGATTACCGAAAATTAGCCCAGCTACAACTACAGCCACAGCACCGGATACGCCGACAAATTGACCGACCTGAAAAGTTCCTAATGCCACTGCAACTGTGAGTAACAGACTGCTGAGAGGATCGTCCAAACGGGCAAATATAGGTATGCTCAAATAGCCTAAAACTAAGCCGACAAAACCCCCTCCTAGAGAGATAAATAGCAGTTGTTGGATGCCCTCTAGAAAAGCGATCGAACCAGTCGAATATACTTGCAAAATCAGGTTAAATGCCACTAGGGCTGCCGCATCGTTAAATAGAGTTTCTCCTTCAACGATGGTGGAAAGCCGCGAGGGTACTGGTATCTCCCTAAAAACAGCAATCATTGAAACCGTATCGGTATTGGCCAAGATTACTCCTACCAATAAAGCTGGAATCCAACTCAATCCCAGTCCCAGTTTTAACAAAACGGCAATAATACCCCCAGCCAGCACGGCCCCCGGAACTGCTAGCAGGGCAATCGGTTTGAACGTGCTGTGCAAGCGACTGACATCTGTATTGATGCCAGCTTCAAAGATCAAAATTGGCAGGAAAAGATTCAAAACCAGCGAAGGGTCTAAACCAATCCGACGCGACAATAGCTCGGTAATCGGCAAACCTGCCAAAACTAAACCAGTGACATAAGGGATTCCTAACCGACGAGATAGAAAGGCTACACCAGTGGCAACCAGCAGGAGAATAGTTGAAATCTTGACTAATTCGCTAACATCCACTTCGACCCTGAGAATTTATGGGAATTGGGATCGTTGCCGATCGGGAAGAATACTATGAACCGGGAACTACGAACTGTTAGACTTAATATCATGAATATCACTCCTGAATCTGTCAAAGAATTGCTGGCATCGCCAGACTTTAGCGATCGCCTGCGAGGAATCAACCAACTACGAGAGCTAGAACCAGCGGTAGCATTCCCGTTGCTCGAACCAGTCATCAACGATGGCAACGCCCGCGTTCGCTATGCCGCCATCAGTCAGATGGATACCTTGGGAGGTCAAGATTTACAGGCGACTGCGACGATATTGCGCGATCGCTTGCTCAACGATCCAGAACCGGACGTACAAGCAGCAGCGGCCGATGCGATCGGCGCTTTGCAACTAACTGAAGCCTTTGAAGATTTACAACAGGTTTACCAGAGTACCTCGGAATGGCTCGTCCAGTTCAGTATCATCGCCATGTTAGGAGAATTCGGCGATCCGCGAGGGTTTGAAATGCTGCAAGAGGCGATCGCTTCTGACAACGAGTTGCTTAAAACTACTGCTATTGCCTCCTTTGGAGAATTAGGAGACGATCGAGCCGTCCCGTTATTAATTCCTTTTGCTACCAATCCCGACTGGCAAATTCGCCATCGGGTGGCCCAAGCCTTGCAGCGTTTGGGAGGATCGGAGGCTAGCTCTACGCTAGAAGTCTTAGCTAAAGATCCTGTAGAGCAAGTAGCTCAAGCCGCTAAACTATCTGAATGATGAATTTTGATATTGGGAATTGGTAATTGCAAATTGTCCTAACCTTCAATTTTGCTGACCGATCGCTCTTTCGGAATGTAGCTCCTCAACCCGCACGACATGAATTAGAGCCAGATGCTCGACTCGATCGGGCACGTCGTTTTCTCCAGCAACTCCAACTATTAAACGCGATCGCAAAACAATTACTTGGTCTGGATGATAAATATCGTAAGTTTGCCCTCCAGTAATGTGGATGCGGTACGGCTCAAAGGGTTGCCTGCGGGTAAATTCGCGAATATCTTCTGGTCTCATGTTGCTATTCTAGGCGTTTGGGATAATAGATCGCAATATCCTTTCCTAGCTGTATGACTAGTACCAACTCAGTTTCCGATCTGCCCCTACCCCCAGGTAAATTTGGGTTGCCATTCTTGGGAGAGGCTCTCAGCTTTTTGCGCGATCCGCAGTTTGCCCAAAAACGCCACCAACAGTATGGCTCGACGTTCAAAACCAGTCTCTTTGGGCAACCCACCATCTTCATGCGCGGAGCAGAAGCAATGCGCTTTCTCTTCAGCAATGAAGAGCAGTATTTCACCGTTAGCTGGCCCGATACCACGAGAGCGCTGCTAGGGAAACAGTCTCTACCCCTGCAAACTGGAGGAGAACACCAAAGTCGGCGCAAGCTTTTGGCTCAGGCATTTATGCCGAGGGCACTAGGAGGATACATTGAGACGATGGAAACCATTAGCGATCGCTACCTGCAAAGATGGACGCAACTGAAGCAGTTCGCTTGGTATCCCGAACTTCGCAACTACACTTTAGATATTGCCTGCCAACTACTCGTCGGACTAGACGATGGTTCCCAAACTCCTTTAGGGGAAAGCTTTGAAACTTGGTGTCAAGGCTTGTTTGCCCTGCCGATTAACTTGCCTTGGACGAAGTTGGGGCGGGCGTTGCGTTGTCGCCAGCAGTTATTAGCTCAAATCGAGTCGATCGTTCGTCAGCGACAGGTCAGCGATTCTCTGGCTACAGATGCTTTGGGATTGCTGATAAAAGCGACTGACGAAGATGGTAATAGCTTGAGTTTAGAGGAGTTGAAAGACCAAATCTTAAATCTATTGTTTGCCGGACACGAAACCTTAACCTCTGCGATCGCTTCTTTTTGTTTGCTGACTGCCCAACATCCAGAAATTTTAGCCGAGTTGAGAGCGGAACAAAAAAAATTTCCGCCAGCAGAACCCCTCACTCTAGAGCAACTCAAGCAAATGACTTATCTAGATCGAGTTCTTAAAGAAGTGCTGCGTTTCGTACCGCCCGTAGGCGGTGGTTTTCGGCGAGTGCTGCAAACTTGCAATTTTAATGGCTATCAACTTCCCCAAGGCTGGAATATACTTTACCAAATCGGGCCGACGCACCAAGACGATCGCATTTATCCCCAGCCAGAGCGATTCGATCCCGATCGCTTCAGCGAGAGAGCTAGTGCCGAACAGAAGTATGGCTACGTGCCTTTTGGCGGGGGTGTTCGGGAATGTTTGGGTAAAGAGTTTGCCCGTCTAGAAATGAAGATCTTTGCCGCTCGTCTGTTGCGAGATTATGATTGGCAGTTGCTGCCAAGTCAGAATTTAGAAATGAGCGTTATGCCTACGCCCCATCCGATCGATGGATTAAAAGTTAACTTTCAGCAATCGACCAAATAACAAACAGCATAAATTTGAAATAAAAAATAATATATGTATCATTTCTCAATTGAGTGAAGTACATTCTTGTGGGATAGGCTTCCAGCCTGTCCCAACGCATAGGCGATTTGCCAGCATTGAAAGTCTATTTAAAACTATCGCACGATCGCATGAATAATTCACTTTATTTAATATCAGGCTTATTACTTTTAGTTATTATTATTCTGGCTTTTTTGTGGTTTATACGCCGTCAATTACAGGACGATTCAATTACGATCGCTGGCAATTTTCAAGGCGAGAAAGTCATGTTTGTTTTTCCTCATCCTGATGACGAGATTACTTGTGCTGGAACTTTAAAAAAGCTAAATGAGGAAAGTAATGAAACCATTCTTTTAACCCTGACTAAAGGAGAGGCTGGCACGACTAACGGCTTGGTAGATGAATCCGATCCCTTCCAGAAAAAAGCCGCACTCGGTCGATTGCGCCAACAAGAATTGGAAGCTGTAGGACAATTATTAGGGCTCGATCGCCTAGAAATCTTTAACTTCCCCGACCATGGAATTGAAGATATTGACCCCGATTTGATGAAAAAGTTGCTAAAAGACAAAATCGAATATTATCAGCCCACTATTTTAGTTACTTACGACGATCGAATTGGATTATACGGCCATCCAGATCATATTGCGATCGCTCGTTATGTTAAAGAAATCTTTCTGCAAGGGCAAGAAAAATCTGGTTTTTCGGTCAAACAAATGTATCAAGTAACGCTGCCTCAACCGACGATCGCAACTGCTCTCAAAATTTCCGCAAGCTTTCGCCAGAACTATGCTTTGTTTGCTAATAACACGCTGCCAGCACCAACTATGGCAGTAAAAATATCCAAATTTGGTAAATTCAAACGAGATGCCATGTTACTGCATCGATCGCAAAGACCGACTTTTGACGAAATGCAACCCTATTTTGCCTTGGTTCCTCCCTTTATCTATTTCCGTATTTTTGACAAAGAGTATTTTACTCAAGTCACTAAATAGAGCTTTTATACCCACCGATAAATCATCAAAGATATCTGTGTTTATCTGTGTTCATCTGTGGTTTTTATTCAAAATATCTCTTGGATAAGTCGATCGCTGACGTTGGGCTTCGTACAAAATTACCGCCGCCGCGATCGCTACATTCAAAGATTCCACTCCCCGACTCAAGGGAATTTTGACCTCCACCTCGGCTAAAGCTGCCAAATCGGGAGACAGTCCCGCCCCTTCATTCCCCAACAAAATTAGAGTTGGAAGGCACAAGTCTACTTCCCAATAAGTTGTTGCTGCTTGGGGTAAAGTCGCGATTACCTGCACCCCCTGCGCTTTCAAATCTCGAACGAAAGCAGTCAAATCTTCGCTGACTGCCATGGGCAAACGAAACCACTGTCCCGCCGATGCCCTTAACACTTTAGGATTTTCTAGATCGACGCTATCGGCACTCAACCATAAGCCTTCAGCCCCAGCCGCCGCTGCCGTGCGGATGATGGCTCCGAGATTGCCAGGATCTTGCAGCGTCTCCACCGCCAACCCCAGTCCTTGAAGCGCTCCTGGCAGCAGTTGTAAGTTGCGGTGAGGAACTGTGGCTACCACTCCATCGGGGTTAACCGTAGTCGCTAAAACCTGCATCACTTCTGGGCTTACCAGTTCGATTTTTTGGGCGCGATCGCAGAGATTTTTCCAGAGTCGATCGTGACTCTCTTGCCACAGTGAAGTATGACAAACCGTCACCAGCGGGTAATCGATCGCGCAAGCTTCTTCTAATAAGTGAGTTCCTTCCAGTAGAAACAAACCCTGCTCCCGACGATGCTGCCGAGAGTGCAACTTACGGATTTGCTTTACCAAAGGATTTTGCAGGCTGGTCAGCACGAGAAAGAGGGGGAAGAGGGGAAAGAGGGGGAGAATTCCTAACTCAACACTCTACACTCCACACTCCACACTTCCAAAACTCCTGAACTCCTATAACTCAACACTCAACACTTAACACTCAACACTTTCACAAGTGCGGAACCCGGGACTTGAACCCGGAAGTTCTTGCGAACACTAGAACCTGAATCTAGCGCGTCTGCCAATTCCGCCAGTTCCGCTGAAGCTGTTATATATGCAGTCTAATATCATCTAGCCATTACTGGGGCGATGTCAACTACTTTTTATCTAAAAACTCAACCCCCAGAAAAATTTTGACTGAGTATATAGACAAAGGGAATCTTTCAGGTAGAATCTAAAGCAAATTCGCAAAAGCAACCAAGATTCAGTTCGATCTGGAGGATAGACCCATTATCAGCCTAAAAGAAAACCCATCTTTGCCTGAATCCGACAAGTCAGCCCTGCTGATTTGGGGCAAATCTTCCCTGAAAGGACACGTAACCATCAGCGGAGCGAAAAACTCGGCACTAGTAATTATGGCTGGAGCTTTGCTCTGCCCTGAAGATTGTCGGATTCGTAACGTGCCGTCGTTAGTTGATGTCAAGTGTCTGAGCCAAATTTTGGCAGCATTAGGGGCCAAAATCGAGCAGAACGGCGACATTCTCGATATTAATGCTAGTAACATCGGACTGTTGCAAGCGCCTTACGAGCTAGTTTCGCAGCTAAGGGCTTCATTTTTTACCATCGGTTCGCTGCTAGCCAGGTTGGGAGAGGCGAAAATTCCTCTACCTGGTGGATGCGCTATAGGAGCTAGACCGATCGAACTCCACGTCATGGGCTTGCAAAAAATGGGCGCACAAGTGCAAATCGCTCATGGCACGGTCCATGCTTACGTCCCCGGACGCAACAAGCGGTTGAAAGGAGCCAAAATTTACTTAGATTATCCCAGCGTCGGAGCGACGGAAACGCTGATGATGGCGGCTACTTTAGCCGATGGAGAAACCACGATCGAAAACGCCGCCCAAGAGCCAGAAGTGATCGATCTGGCGGATTTTTGCAATGCGATGGGGGCAAAAATTAGCGGTGCTGGCACTAACACTATTACGATCGCAGGCGTGCCGAAGCTGCATTCAGTAGACTACAGCATCATTCCCGATCGCATCGAAGCGGGTACTTTTTTAGTCGCCGGGGCGATTACTCATTCCGAACTGACGCTTTCGCCTATAGTTCCAGAACATCTAGCAGCAGCGATCGCCAAGTTGCGAGATATTGGTGTCAAGGTAGTAGCAGAAGGGGATGACTGTTTGCGAGTGATTCCCACAGCAAGTTTGATGGCTACCGATATTGAAACCTTGCCTTATCCCGGTTTCCCTACCGATATGCAGGCGCAGTTTATGGCGTTGCTTACCCTGAGCGAAGGGAACAGCATCATTACCGAAACCGTATTTGAAAATCGCTTGCGCCACGTCGCCGAGTTGCAGCGATTAGGGGCCAATATTAGAGTTAAAGGCAATCACGCGATCGTTCGGGGCGTACCGTTCTTATCGGGAGCAAGGGTTTTGGCTACGGATTTAAGGGCTTCAGCGGCGTTAGTGCTAGCTGGGTTAGCGGCTGAAGGCAAAACCATCATTCAGGGATTGCATCACCTCGATCGAGGTTATGACAATTTAGAGGCGAAATTGCGATTATTGGGCGCTAAATTGCAGCGCATTCCCGATGAAGCTCAAGCTGAGGCGTGGGAATTTTCTGAAGTCAAAGCGGAAATGGAATCGGTTTAAGAAAGCGATCGCTTTTTGCCCTCAATCCCTCTCCCAACAATCGGCTAGCGTGTATACACATCTCGCCCTCACCCTAAATCCCTCTCCCACGGGAGAGGGACGAAAGACTTTAACCGCCTCGATTGACTCTGGAGAATATTTGGCGGCTGAACTTTGAACTAGTTTGACTCCGGCTCCCTTTCTGCCTCTTGCTCCCTCTCCTGGGGGAGAGGGCTGGGGTGAGGGAGTACCGAGGATAAGGGTAAGCTGCGTCTAGCCAAGTTCTGGGGGACTTATGTATACACCGTAGCCCAACACTAGGAGAAGGACTTTTAATTCTTACTCCCCTGCTCCCAAGCTTGGGAGAACAGGCTAGGTAAAAAATTGGAGTAGGTTAATATATTTACAGAAAGTCTTTATAGCTATTTTTATGCTATCTACTGAAACAATTTACGCTAATGTTGATGCTAACCTAGCCGAGTTACTCGATCGCGTGACGAGCGATCGGATTGTAGTCATCAAGCGTCAAGATGGTAGAAACGTAGCTTTGATTGCAGAAGATGAGCTTAATAGTTTGTTAGAGACAGTTTACCTATTGCATTCTCCAGAGAATGCCAAGCGGCTGTTTGAAGCTTTGGAATGGTCGAAAGCTAGAGATGGATATCCAGCGTTTATGCTCTAAAGCCCTGGTGTGACTACCGGATCGCCCAAGATTTGCTCTAGGGTAGCTTTGAGAAGGGGATTGTGCCAAAATCTATTTAATTCTCTTTCCACCTCAAAACCATGATTGGCACGACCATAGCTGGACACTACAAGATCGTCAACCAGTTAGGAAGTGGAGGATTTGGTGAAACCTATTTGGCTCAAGACACGCATTTACCAGGCGATTCCTATTGTGTGGTCAAGCAACTGAAGCCGCAAACAACCGATCCTTATGCTTTGCAAATTGCTCGACGTTTATTTCAAACTGAAGCCGAAATTCTCCATCAATTGGGAACGCACGATCGCATTCCTCGATTATTCGCTTATTTTGAAGAAAACCAACAATTTTATTTAGTCCAGGAATTCGTAGAAGGTCACGATTTAGGTCAAGAATTGACTCCAGGCAAACAGTTGAGCGAAACTTATGTAATTAAGTTATTACAAGATATCTTAGAAGTTTTAGCGTTTGTCCATCAACGTAATGTCATTCACCGGGATCTCAAACCTCTAAATATTAGACGCAGAAAAGATGGCAAAATTGTTTTAATTGACTTTGGTGCTGTGAGAGAAGTAAAAACTTTAGTCGTCAATTCCCAGGGACAAACTTCTTTTTCAGTAGCGATCGGCACTCCTGGATATATGCCAACCGAACAAGCTAGCGGTAAGCCGCGATTGAGCAGCGATATTTATGCGGTAGGTACGATCGGCATTCAAGCGATAACAGGTTTATTGCCCCATCAACTCTCAGAAGATTCGGCAACAGGTGAAGTTATCTGGCGTAACGGATTACAGGTGAATCCTCAGCTAGCAGATATTTTAGACAAAATGGTGCGCTTTCACTTCCTCCAGCGTTACCCGTCAGCAGTAGAAGCACTGCAAGCAATACAACAATTAGCGAATCCTCACCCGCCAACGCAGCCTGTAATTAATGTTGGATCTATCCCGACGCAACCATTAAATAATCCTGGATCTACCCCTACACCTCCACCAAATCCTCAACCAACACCACCATCACATCCAGTATCAATAAATCCTAATCCAGACGAAAATCAGCCATCTATTGCTCCGAAACCAAGTTCGTTTTCCAAGGTGTGGCTATGGGTCGTAGGAGGTTTAGGAACTATAGCGTTAGCTGCTATTGCTGCTATTAATGTGCCAATTTTTATTGAAAATAATATTAAAAGTAAACAATCAGAGGCTAAAGAAAATATTAGAGCTATCAACAAAGTGCAAACATTTCATCGTGCCGAACTGGGTACTAAATTCGCCGATAATTTCAATGTCTTAGCACTAGGTTCTCTTAGTGGTAATGCAGAAGCGGATACACCAAACTATTCCTATAGAATTGTATTTGCGGACGAAGTTATAACTATAACAACAGCGACAGCAAAAGACCCTGCACTAAAAAGCTATACAGGAGCCGTTACGAGGACCGATTCAGCCGATCGATCTGTCATGACTTCGGTAATTTGTGAAACAAGTTCACCTTCGGCAACACCACCTGTAATTCCCCAAATAACTGGACGTGCCCCTGAGTGTCCACCTGGTTCTGTAGAAGTAGAACCCGTAGAACCTTAAGTGGCGAACGGACTAAGATAAATCGGTGTTTCCTAGAATTTACATAGAAGCGATACGTGCTACGCACAGGCTAGCGCCAACGCACCTAGACGTTGGCGACACTACACTTATGCTAACGCGGTAACATTTTAGGCGCTTGGCAAAATGGCTAAAAAACTATACTTGGCAAACCCTTATGGTTTCTCGGAACAACAGAAAACTTGCATCTTACCTGTCATTGTCAAACAATTAGAGCTATTGGGGGCAGAAGTTTGGGAGCCATTCGATCGCAACAATCAAGTAGATTTATCGGAAACAGGGTGGGCATATAAAATTGCTCTAGCCGATCTAGATGACGTGAAAAATTGTGATGGCATATTTGCCGTTGTTAATGGTAATCCTCCAGATGAAGGGGTAATGGTTGAGTTAGGAGTAGCAATAGCTCTTAACAAGGCTATATTTTTATTTAGAGATGATTTTCGCCGTTGTACCGACAGCGAACAATATCCTCTGAATTTAATGATATTTGCTGGACTTCCCCCAGATACGTGGAGAGATTTTTATTACACCTCGATCGAAGAAATACCATCTCCTGATAAAGCCTTATATAAGTGGCTTAATTAACGCGATGTGCACTCTTTTTCTGAAACAGTCGTGGTTAGGAGACTGTTTGAGCAAAGCGTAACGGGTAGAGATGGTGGCGATTAAGCCAACAACAATTTGTAATCACACCACTGGCCGTGATGTTTAAGTGTCCGCGAAAGCCATAGTAGGTTTTCGCTTTGGCAGCACAATAGCCGTAGCTAGCTTCGCCTTGAAAGCTCCGACAAAAGTGGGTGCGACGAAACTCGCAGGCGGGAATCGGTAAGCCATCAATCAGATGTACTTGGTCGGACAAGGCTTCCATCTGGGCTGCTAAACGCCGTTGGGTCAGCCTTTTGTATTGGCTCAAATTGGCTGCTTGCCGCCCGAAACTGGTGCGCGAGGGCAGCTTCCGAAACAAGCTCAGTCAGTGTTGACGAAAGTATTGCCAGATCCCTTTGTCAGTGCCAAGCCCTTGGTCTTCCCCAACGATTTCCATCGTCAGCACTTCCGAGTCACATCAAGCTGGGGCCAAGCTCCCATGCCGAATCGGTCTTCCTTGCGTCACCTCTTGGAACAAATCATCCACACAGCAAAAAACAGCAATGATAAACTCTTCGATAGAAAACATGGTTCCCATCCTTCTCGTTGCTATTGATTCTGCAACCAGTTTAGGGTGAGATTTTCTCCCAGTAAAACTAGCTCTTAACAAAGAGTTGCACATCGCGTTATTACTTAACAATGGCTACTTGGCGCTGCGTCCAACAATGTGGAGCCTGCTGTCACCTCGATCCAGCAGACAGACCAGATTTAGACCAATATCTTGCTGGCGAAGAGTTGCAACTTTATCTGAGTTTAGTGGGTGAGGATGGTTGGTGTATCAACTTCGATCGCCCTACGAGAACCTGTAAAATCTACCCAGACAGACCTCGCTTCTGTCGCGTCCAAGCAGATGTATTTGAGGACTTGTACGGCATCGAACCAGAGGAACTCAACGACTTTGCGATCGAATGTTGTCGCCAGCAAATTGATGGCGTTTATGGCAATCTCTCCCCAGAGATGGAGCATTTCGATCGAGAAATTAGTTAAACGCTTGATATTTTCTGTCTAGAGATGAGAAAATGAGAATAATATGAAAACTTCTCGTTTTGAGTCTCAACGTCTTGAAAAGTTCTGCTTCCCCTTCTAGCTTGCCTGCCATATCTGTCACTCAGACAGACGATCGAGTCCAGACGACAACCGATTCGGTTGCTGAGAGCGATACCGATCCTTGCGAGGAACAGACAGCAAATATATGGAATTGGGGAGCATTAGGAGTCTTCGGTTCTACTTTCAGCACCATTTTTTTAGCCGAAATGGGAGACAAGACGCAGTTAGCAACTTTGCTTATGAGTGCCGAATCTCAATCTCCTTGGACGGTGTTTGCAGGTGCTAGCGCAGCACTAATTGCTACCAGTCTTATTGGTATCCTTGTGGGACGTTGGCTAGCCAAGTTTCTGACTCCTAAGACTCTCAACGTTTCAGCCGGAATCCTTTTACTGTGTATTTCCGTTGCCTTGTTTTGGGAAATCCTGAACTCTTAATTGGGTAAGCTATGAACTGGGAACTAATCGGACTGAGTTTTATCACCGTATTTTTGGCAGAAATGGGAGATAAAAGCCAATTGGCCGCGATCGCTCTCGGTGGCTGTTCCAAATCTCCTCGCGCCGTGTTTTTCGGCTCGGTAACAGCCTTGATCTTGGCTAGCTTTTTAGGAGTTCTCATTGGCGGACAGATGGCCGCTTTCTTGCCAGCACAGGCACTTAAAGCAATCGCCGCGATCGGATTTGCTATTTTAGGCGTGCGCTTGCTGTGGGGTCAATTTGGTTCCTCAAACAATTGATACCATTTTGGATTTTGGATTGCCAATAGGCTTCTCCGTCTGGGTTTGGCTAATCTATAAATTCCAGAGAGCGATTTGCGATTCGTAGATGCGATCCGCATCCGCAAAAAAACCCTTAGCTGAGCTAAGGGCTGCGTTGATATCGTCAAAAGCGTATTTATCTAGTTGGTTGCAGTTCGATCGCACCAACTCAGAAGCGTCCCTCCCAAAATCAGCTTACAGACTTCTAAAATCCAGTAACCTTCGTGCATTTGAATCATTCCGGCTGGCATGGCGCTAGCAGGTTCAAACAGATTTAGTTGCATTCCCAAAGCACTCATTTCCGGGGTAAAAACGTAGGTGTAAATCAGAGCTATTCCTAGCAGAAACAAGGCTAATAAAGTTGGCCGATTTTCTGCTAAACGAATGCCATTTTGAGTGCCATGAACGATTAATAAACCAGTTAATACTAAACCCGCACACAACAACTCAATCCGATTAAAAATCCAGAAGATTGAATATCCTGCTGTGGCAAATCCGTCTCCAGCCATCATTCCGGTCGCATAAAGACTAGGCATAATTACCAAGTCTAAAAGCAGGCTGCTACTGAGCCAAAATAACAAAATCAAAACGATCGCTTTTTGCCATGTAGGTCCCTGGCGTTCAACTTCAAAAATAGCAGTCATTGCCTTTCCTCTAGAGTCAGCCTTACTTAGAGTTTAACGAATAGAGTTGGCAGAAAATATGAACTTTTTTTTCAATTACCAGAGACGATCTATAAAGTGCGGCATATTCGCATTTAAAAATAAAAATATTGGTAAAATATTTATTCTTTCTTAATCGGGCGTTACATATCTAAATGTGCTGAGCCTATATACATAAAAGCCGAATAGCTTTAGCCTTGAGGGCAGGATTGTTATCCACAGAGCCACGAGGTAAAAACCTTTAAGCTGCCATCGTTATAGATGCGATTCAACCGAGCAACTCGAATAAACTAAAAAAGACACCTGGTTAAAGGTGCCTTCAATCAAAAATATTGGGGTGTTAAATTTACCTGAAGCCTATAGCTGCTTGCCAGACAAACGCCAGCAGCAAGAAAAATACTGGAATTACTGGCAGCACATCTACCAAAGGGTCGAAGATCGAATAAGCTTCTGGCAATTTCGCTAACAGCATGGCTGCTTCCATTTTTTAATCCTCGTTTCCAACACAGTTTTCAGAATTGACAAGTATCTTAACATGGAAGGGGCCGCTACTTATCCTGACTCATTGGCGAGAAAATTTGAGAAGGCGTTGGCGTAGCCTGTGCGGAGCACGTATCGCCCATCCTCGATCGTCATTGACACGTTGGCATCAAAAGCGGTACAATCGAGATTTGTCAAAACTTTAGCCCTTTTAGGAGTTGCAAACTCTCTAAGTCATGCCCACTATCCAGCAGCTTATTCGCAATGCTCGCGAGGAGACTCAGAAGAAAACTAAGTCACCAGCGTTAAAACAATGTCCCCAGCGCCGTGGCGTTTGTACCAGGGTATATACGACTACCCCGAAAAAACCTAACTCAGCTTTAAGAAAAGTAGCTAGGGTCAGGCTGACATCGGGGTTTGAAGTCACAGCGTATATTCCGGGAATCGGTCATAACCTACAAGAACACTCAGTAGTGATGATTCGGGGCGGTCGGGTGAAAGATTTGCCCGGAGTTCGATATCATATCATTCGCGGCACTCTCGATACCGCTGGAGTCAAAAACCGGATGCAAGGTCGTTCTAAATACGGTGCCAAGCGTCCGAAGTAGTTCATAATAAGGGCGGTGCACCTCCAATAAGCACTACGGCCAAACTCTAAATGTAGGGTGTGTATAGCCTGCGGCATGGCTGCGCTTTAGCGCAGCGTAACGCACCGTTACCCTCCAACTCGGAAAGACTTTTAAAAAAACTTTTAAAAGTAACTGTTCGCGCCCAGGCAAATAATGCTGATGCCTTAAAAATCAGTAAAATTAACTAGATCGATCGAACTGATAAAAATTATGTCTCGTCGCACTGCCGCTGAAAAGCGCCCCGTACCACCAGATCCAACCTACAACAGCCGCCTGATTAGTATGATCGTTAGGCGGATCATGCGTAGCGGCAAGAAATCGATCGCTACACGCATTGTCTACGATGCCTTAAAAATCATAGAGCAGCGCACGGGGGCGGAGCCGCTGGAAACCTTTGAAAAAGCTATTCGGAATGCAACTCCGTTAGTAGAAGTCAAGGCGCGGCGGGTTGGCGGTGCTACTTACCAAGTACCGATGGAAGTTCGCCCGGATCGCGGTGTAGCCCTAGCAATGCGCTGGCTGATCAACTACTCCAGACAGCGTGCCGGCCGCAATATGGCTCAAAGGTTAGCCAACGAGTTGCTAGATGCTGCCAATGAAACTGGCAGCGCCATCAAGAAGCGGGAAGAAACCCACCGGATGGCAGAAGCTAACAAAGCCTTTGCTCACTATCGGTACTAGTCCGACTAGGTAGCAAACAAAAGCAGCTTTAAGTGGCGCAGGGCAAGGGAGAAAACCCCACTTGCCTAGTGGCGATCGCTCGCTACGTTAGCGTCATATAAAGTATACAATCTTAACAGACAGTAATAGATCGAAACACGGCAGACACGAAGGAGGTAGCTGTGCCACGTACAGTTCCGTTCGAGAGAATCCGCAATATTGGAATTGCGGCCCATATAGATGCGGGTAAAACTACGACTACAGAACGCATCTTGTTCTACTCAGGCTTAGTACACAAAATGGGAGAAGTCCATGAGGGAACAGCAGTAACCGATTGGATGGAACAGGAGCGGGAGCGTGGCATCACCATTACTGCCGCTGCCATTACTACCAACTGGCGCGACCATCAAATCAACATCATCGATACCCCCGGTCACGTTGACTTCACCATAGAAGTCGAACGTTCCATGCGGGTATTAGATGGAGTGATCGCAGTCTTTTGTTCGGTAGGTGGCGTTCAACCCCAATCGGAAACCGTTTGGCGACAAGCCGACAGGTACGACGTGCCTCGGATTGCCTTTATTAATAAGATGGATCGCACAGGCGCTAACTTCTACAGAGTTTACGATCAGATTCGCGATCGGATGAGAGCCAACGCCGTGCCGATCCAAATTCCTATTGGCGCTGAAAGCGAGTTCCAAGGAATCGTCGATTTGGTGCGGATGAAAGCTTTGATGTATAAAGACGATCGCGGTCAAGAAATCACTGAAACCGAGATTCCCGCCGACCTTAAAGAGCAAGCCGAAGAATTCCGCACCAAATTAATTGAATCGGTGGCTGAAACCGACGATGCCCTAACTGAGAAGTACCTCGAAGGGGAAGAATTCACCGAAGACGAAATTCGCAGAGCACTGCGGGAAGGCACGATTAAGGGAACGATAGTGCCCTTAATTTGCGGTTCTGCGTTTAAGAATAAAGGCGTACAACCGTTGTTGGATGCAGTCATCGATTACCTGCCATCCCCAACCGAGGTCCCGCCAATTCAAGGAACTCTGCCCAATGGCGATGAAGTCGAGCGCCGCGCTAGCGACGACGAACCTCTATCTGCCTTAGCCTTCAAAATCATGGCAGATCCCTACGGACGTTTGACCTTTATTCGGGTCTACTCTGGGATACTCAAAAAAGGCAGCTACGTCTTAAACGCTACCAAGAACAAGAAAGAGCGGATATCCCGCTTGATCGTTCTGAGAGCAGACGATCGCATTGAGGTAGACGAACTGCGGGCTGGCGACTTGGGAGCGGCTTTAGGGCTAAAAGATACCTTCACCGGAGATACCATCTGTGAAGAAGGTAGCCCCGTGATCCTAGAATCGCTCTTTATCCCAGAACCAGTGATTTCGGTGGCAGTCGAGCCGAAGACCAAGCAAGATATGGAGAAACTTTCCAAAGCCCTCCAAGCTTTATCGGAAGAAGATCCTACTTTCAGGGTCAGCGTCGATGCCGAAACCAATCAAACCGTGATTGCGGGTATGGGAGAGTTGCACCTAGAAATTCTGGTAGACCGGATGTTGCGGGAATACAAAGTGGAAGCTAACGTGGGTGCGCCCCAAGTGGCTTACCGCGAAACTATTCGCAAGCCTACCAAAGCTGAAGGCAAGTACATCCGTCAAACAGGTGGTAAAGGTCAGTACGGTCATGCCGTGATTGAAGTCGAACCGGGAGAACCAGCTAGCGGCTTAGAATTTGTTTCCAAGATCGTTGGCGGTTCGATTCCGAAAGAATACATCTCGCCAGTAGAACAAGGGATCAAAGAAGCTTGCGAATCCGGTATTCTGGCTGGATATCCCATGATCGATCTGAAAGTGACATTAGTAGATGGGTCTTACCACGAAGTAGACTCTTCGGAAATGGCCTTTAAGATCGCTGGCTCGATGGCGATTAAATCAGCAGTGATGAAAGCTTCGCCAGTGCTATTAGAGCCAATGATGAAAGTTGAGGTAGAAGTTCCTGAGAATTTCTTAGGAGATGTAATTGGCGACCTCAACTCCCGTCGCGGTCAAGTTGAAGGTATGGGTTCGGAACAGGGAATTGCCAAAGTGGCCTCTAAGGTACCTTTGTCAGAGATGTTTGGATATGCTACGGATATCCGATCGAATACCCAAGGACGAGGAATCTTCTCCATGGAGTTCAGTCACTATGAAGAAGTACCCCGCAACGTAGCTGAAGCCATTATCGCCAAGAACAAAGGTAACGGCTAAAGGAGATGGGGGAGATGGGGAGATGGGGAGAGAGGGAGCAGGGGAGCAGAGGAGCGTTTTTCACTCAACACTCCACACTCAACACTCAACACTTCCTAAAACACTCCACACTCCTCACTTCTAAAAAAGTGGGTTTTGCTTAAAAGTTATCTGTAAAATTAAAAGGTAATTTATTAAGCTCCCTCTCACCAATTCAACATTCACTCGCTCAAAACTAGAAAATATATCTCATGGCACGCGCAAAGTTTGAACGGAATAAACCCCACGTCAACATCGGTACAATCGGTCACGTAGACCACGGCAAAACCACCCTTACCGCTGCCATCACCATGACGCTGGCAGCTGGCGGGAAGGCTAAGGTCAAAAAGTACGACGAAATTGATGCTGCCCCAGAAGAAAAGGCTAGGGGGATTACCATCAATACAGCCCACGTCGAGTACGAAACCGAAAAACGGCACTACGCCCACGTCGATTGTCCCGGACACGCTGACTACGTGAAGAACATGATCACGGGTGCAGCCCAGATGGATGGAGGCATTTTGGTGGTGTCGGCGGCTGACGGCCCGATGCCCCAAACGCGAGAACATATTCTGCTAGCTAGGCAGGTGGGTGTTCCTAACCTAGTGGTCTTTTTGAACAAGAAAGACATGGTGGACGACGACGAACTACTAGAACTGGTAGAACTAGAAGTACGCGAACTCCTGAGTTCCTACGATTTCCCCGGAGATGATATCCCCATCGTGGCTGGCTCGGCTCTGCTGGCAATGGAAGCGATGACCGCAAACGCAAAAACTCAACGCGGTGAAAATGAGTGGGTAGATAAAATCTACGAACTGATGGATGCCGTTGATGCTTACGTCCCCACTCCAGAACGGGATATCGACAAACCATTTTTGATGGCAGTTGAAGACGTATTCTCGATTACCGGACGCGGTACGGTTGCTACTGGTCGGGTAGAGCGCGGCAAAGTCAAGAAAGGCGAAAACGTCGAACTGGTGGGCATCAGAGCGACTCGCAACGTGGTCGTTACTGGCGTAGAAATGTTCCAGAAGGAACTAGAAGAAGGGATGGCTGGCGATAACCTCGGCGTGCTGCTGCGGGGGGTAGAAAAGAAAGATATCGAGCGGGGCATGGTAATTGCCAAGCCCGGTTCGATTACTCCTCACACTCAGTTTGAATCTGAGGTCTACGTCTTAACTGAAAAAGAAGGCGGTCGCAAGACTCCATTCTTCGCAGGCTATCGCCCTCAGTTCTACGTGCGGACGACCGACGTGACTGGCTCGATTAAAGCGTTTACCGCCGATGATGGCAGTAACGCCGAAATGGTGATGCCAGGAGATCGCGTCAAGATGACGGTAGAACTGATCAACGCAATCGCGATCGAACAAGGAATGCGCTTTGCCATTCGCGAAGGCGGTCGGACTATAGGCGCTGGTGTAGTTTCTAAGATCCTCAAATAAACAAATGTAGAGACGTAGCATGCTACGTCTCTACAAAATTTTTTCCAACCGAACCTAGACAATTAAAAAATGGCAACCCTTCAGCAGCAAAAAATTCGCATTCGCCTTCAAGCCTTCGATCGCCGTTTGCTCGATACATCTTGCGAAAAGATCGTCGATACAGCCAATCGGACTCAAGCTACAGCCATCGGTCCGATTCCTTTACCAACCAGGCGGAAAATCTACTGCGTTTTGCGTTCTCCTCACGTCGATAAAGACTCGCGCGAACACTTTGAAACTCGCACCCACCGCCGTTTGATCGACATCTATCAGCCTTCTTCTAAAACGATCGACGCTTTGATGAAGCTAGATTTACCTGCTGGGGTAGATATTGAAGTGAAGCTCTAGCAAGAATACAGGAGTGTAGGAGTTCAGGAGTTCAGAATGAGGCGAAGCCTTCCGGTAGCCGATAGCTTCTCGCAGAGAAAGGTACTCCTGAACTTCCGAACTTTGCTGAGATTAATGGCGTGGCAGGACGGGTTTGATTTAGGATTAAATTACTGTGTAGCTAGAGTTTTTGGCTAAACTAGCCTCTACAACTAAATTTCTGTAAGGATGCGAGATTTCGCGTCTCTACATTCTGAACTCCTGAACTTCTGAACTTCTGAACTATGGCATCGTCCTCTTCAATTGCTGTTAGAGAATTACCTTTATTTCCTTTGCCAGAATTAGTTCTGTTTCCGGGGCGACCTCTGCCTCTGCACATTTTTGAGTTTCGCTACCGGATCATGATGAACACGATTTTGGAGAGCGATCGCCGTTTTGGGGTTTTGCGGTTCGATCCGGCCCAAGGAAGTATTGCTACGGTAGGCTGCTGTGCGGAAATTATTCAGATGCAGCGACTAGAAGACGATCGCATGAATATCCTTACCTTGGGGCAGCAGCGATTCCGCGTCTTGGATTACGTGCGGGAAAAGCCCTATCGGGTGGGTTTGGTGGAATGGATTGAAGATCGTCCCACAGACAAAGATCTCAGACCTCTAGCTACTGATGTCGAGCAACTGCTGCGAGATGTAGTCCATTTGTGGTCGAAGTTGGCAGATAAAAATGTCGAATTACCCCAAGATTTGCCGACTTTACCGACGGAGTTGTCATATTGGGTAGCTAGCAATTTAGACGGTGTAGCTTCAGAACAGCAGGCTTTGTTAGAAATGCAAGATACGGCTGCGCGTCTGGAACGGGAAGCCGAAATTCTGACTTCGACTCGCAATCAATTGGCAGCACGAACTGTGTTGAAGGATGCCCTCAATTAGAAGTTCGTTAATTCGGAATTTAGCGAGCAAAAAATATAGATAGAGATAATTACCTTCTGTTGCGGTAGATTCCTATCTGCTACAATTTGGCCAGATTCTTAACGTGAGCGTTTCTTTAACTATTTCAGAACTAGATCTCCATACCCTGTTTCCGTTTGCGTTGGATGAATTCCAACAACAGGCGATCGCGGCTTTAAATGCGGGTCGTTCGGTAGTGGTGTGCGCTCCTACGGGTTCTGGGAAAACTTTAATCGGTGAATATGCGATTTATCGGGCGTTAGCTCGCGATGGTAGAGTTTTTTACACCACACCGCTGAAGGCTTTATCCAATCAGAAATTTCGCGATTTCCGCGCCCAATTCGGACACGAAATGGTGGGTTTGCTTACCGGAGATGTCTCGATTAACCGCGAAGCCCCAATTTTGGTGATGACGACGGAAATCTTTCGCAATATGCTCTACGGTACTCCAATTGGTGAAGTCGGTACTTCCTTGGTAGGCGTGGAAGCGGTAGTTTTGGATGAATGCCACTACATGAACGATTGGCAGCGGGGGACGGTGTGGGAAGAATCGATCGTCTATTGCCCTCCAGATATTCAATTATTGGCGCTTTCGGCTACCGTAGCTAACAGCCAGCAACTAGCTGACTGGATCGCCAAAGTTCACGGCCCCACCGAACTAATTTACTCCGATTTTCGGCCGGTACCGCTGCAATTTTACTTTGCCAATCCCAAAGGTATCTTTCCGCTACTTAACGATACCCAAACTAAAATCAGTCCCAGATTGGAAGACCGTCGCGGCAAACGTTCGCGTCGAGATGGAGAACGCAAACCGCGCCCGGAAAGTCCAGATTTAGACTACGTAGTCGGTCAGCTTGCCCAGCGAGATATGCTGCCAGCGATTTACTTTATTTTCAGTCGCCGAGGTTGCGATCGAGCGGTAGAAGACATGGCAGACTTGACGCTGGTAAACGATCGAGAAGCCGCCCAACTCAAGGAAATAATTGACGAATTTCTCACGCGCTCTCCCGAAGCCGGACGGGCCGGACAGATAGAACCGCTGTATCGAGGCATTGCCGCCCACCACGCCGGAATCTTGCCTGCTTGGAAAGTCTTGGTAGAAGAACTGTTTGCGGCGGGATTGGTGAAAGTGGTGTTTGCCACCGAAACCTTAGCCGCTGGGATCAATATGCCAGCCCGAACGACGGTAATTTCCAGCCTTTCCAAGCGTACCGATCGTGGGCATCGATTGCTCACTCCTTCAGAATTCCTGCAAATGGCAGGCAGAGCCGGACGCAGGGGTATGGATACGGTCGGTCATGTAGTCACCGTGCAGACGCGGTTTGAAGGGGCTAGGGAAGCCGCCTATCTCGCCACCTCTAAACCCGATCCCTTAGTCAGTCAGTTTACTCCCAGCTACGGCATGGTGCTGAACCTGTTGCAAACGCATAGTTTAGATGAAGCAAAAGAGTTAGTAGAGCGCAGTTTCGGTCAATATCTGGCAACGCTACACCTCAAACCCGAACAAGATGCGATCGCTGCCTTAGAGAGGGAACTGGCTCAAGTAGAGGCTTTATTAATCTCTGTCGAGCCAGCCCTGTTAGAAAAATATGAAAAACTGCAAGAACGGCTAAAAGTAGAACAAAAGATTTTAAAAACCCTACAACATCAAGCAGAAGCTACCCAAGCCGCCCAAATCGGCCGCATATTACCTGTAGCCCCCGCCGGAACCCTCGTCAACCTCAAGGGGAAACATATGCCTGTGTCTTCTCCCTTACCAGCGATGTTAGTCGCTCAAGTGGCTGGCAGCGGTCAATTTCCCTACTTGGTATGTCTGGGTAAAGATAATCGCTGGTATGTCGTCTCGACTAGCGATGTGGTGGGATTGCACGGACAACTCAAAACTGTAGATGCCACAGGTTTAGAACTGCCAGACGATCTGCCCCTCAAACCCGGTTACTCCCGTAAAGGTACGGAGGTTACTGCCGCCATTGCCTCGTTGATTCCTTATACAGTCGAACCGCCCGCGCCAGAAGTTTTAGAACAGTCGCAGCAGGTAGATGCTCTCAAAAAACAACTAGAATCGCATCCGATTTGGCAGTGGGGCAATCCTTCTACCCTGCTCAAACGCTACCAGCGCCGCCAGACCTTGCAAGCAGAAATAGGCGATCGACAAGTAGAATTGCAAGAGAACTTAGCCCGTCACTGGCAGGAATTTCTGGTTTTAATCGAAATTTTGCAGCGGATGGGAGGTTTGCAAGGGCTGCAACCTACTGCTTTAGGGAAAGCCGCGGCGGCCATTCGGGGCGATAACGAATTGTGGCTGGCTTTAGCCATGATGTCGGGCAAATTAGATAATCTCGATCCCCAGCACTTAGCAGCTAGTGCTTGCGCTTTAGTGAGTGAAACTCCTCGTTCTGATAGCTGGACAAACTATCAACCTCCTGAAGAAGTCTTAACAGCTTTGGCGGGGTTAAGGGGCATCAGAAGGCAACTATTTCAATTGCAGTATCGGCATCACGTCGCCTTGCCCGTCTGGTTGGAGTACGATCTGGTCGGCATTGTGGAGCAATGGGCTTTAGGTGCGATCTGGGCAGATTTATGCGCCAACACTAATTTAGATGAAGGAGATATCGTGCGGATGTTGCGCCGGACAGTGGATTTACTGTCTCAAATTCCCCACGTCCCCAATATATCGGAGTCCTTGCGGCAAAATGCCTATCGATCGATTCAACTACTCGATCGCTTCCCGGTGAGCGAGGCGGTTGGTGAGGCGTGAGGGAGATGGGGAGATGGGGAGAGAGGGAGAGAGGGAGATGGGGAGAGAGGTAGAGGAGGAGGCAAGGAGGACAAGGTAGAAATTTTAATTGCTGACTTCTAAACTCCTAAACTTCTGAACTTCTGAACTTCTAAACTCCTAAACTCCTATGAAAAAACGATCGCTTGGTACTTCTGGAATTGAAATTTCGCCCATTATCATGGGGACTTGGCAGGCAGGAAAACGCTTGTGGGTGGGAATTGAAGATGCTGAAAGCATTGAAGCCATTAGAGCCGCAGTTGATGCGGGGATGACGACGATCGATACGGCTGAGATTTACGGCAACGATGGGCACTCAGAGAAGATCGTGGGAGAAGCAATTTCAGGTATGCGCGATCGCGTGGTTTTGGCAACTAAGGTTTTTCCCAATCATTTGAAATACGAGCAGGTAATAGAAGCGTGCGATCGCTCTTTAACTCATCTTAGAACTGACTACATCGATCTATATCAAATTCACTGGCCACCTGGTTCTTTTAATAATGAAGTCGTTCCTTTAGAAGAAACCATGAGCGCCCTTAATTATTTAAAACAACAGGGTAAGATTCGAGCGATTGGAGTTTCTAACTTCTCTGGCAAACTGCTAGCAGAAGCATCGCAATACGGTCGAATCGATAGCTTGCAACCTCCTTATTCTCTGTTTTGGCGGCACGTAGAAACTGATGCCATGCCTTACTGCATCGAACATAATATTTCTATCCTGGCTTACTCTTCTCTGGCTCAAGGATTGTTGACAGGAAAATACCCGCCCAATCATCAGTTTCACCCAAATGACAACCGTTTTAAAAATAAGCTATGTAAAGGAGAAAACTATCGACGGGCGCAATTAGCTCTAGAACGGCTGCGTCCGATCGCCGATCGCCATCAGTGCAGTCTATGTCAATTAGCTTTAGCGTGGGTAATTTCGCAACCGCAAACTAATGCGATCGCTGGCGCTCGAAATGCCGAACAAGTATTGCAAAATGCCAAAGCGATCGAGGTCAAACTATCGGCTGATGACTTAAAAGAAATTGATGCGATCGGGTGTTCTGTCACCGATTATTTAGACGACAACCCGGTGATGTGGGAATTTAGTTAATTGCGAGATCGCAAAGAAGAAGTTTATAGGCACTTATTATCTCTATCACTACCGTATAAGCTTCTATATACATATGAAAGTTCCTAATTAAGAGCGATCGAGGAGTGAGACATGGACTTGACTCCATATGCTTTTGCGCCCATAATATAAATTATGGGATGAAATGTTTTAATTCATGACGAATTTGAGCCAGAGTTGAACGAGCTTGTTGAAGAAGTTCAAAACGAACTCTTAGCTTATGCGAAGTTGCTGGAAAATTATGGACCTTCTCTACGCAGACCTCACGCCGATACCCTTAATGGCTCTAGTCATGCCAATATGAAGGAGCTTCGTTTCAAAGCAGGAGATGGGGTGTGGCGAGTAGCCTTTGCTTTCGATCCAGAACGGCAAGCCATCTTGCTTGTAGCTGGTAATAAAGCTGGGGTTAGCGAAAAACGCTTTTACAAGCAACTTATTGAAAAAGCCGACCGAAGATTTGATTTCCATCTCGATCGGTTAAAAGAACAGGAAGAAAAAGATTATGGCAAAAAAGCTGAATGAAATTATCCAGAAACTTCCCAAAGATCGTCAACAGAAAATCGAAGAGCGAGCGCAAGAATTGATCGCCCAAGAAATGACTCTTCGGGATTTAAGAAAGGCGCGAGAACTTACTCAAGAGCGCATGGCAGAGTTACTGAAAATTCGACAGGATAGCATTTCCAAGCTGGAAAAGCGCAGCGATCTTCTCCTATCTACACTTCGGAGTTACGTTAAGGCCATGGGAGGGGAACTTCAACTCACAGCAAAATTTCCCGATCGCCCTCCAGTTGTACTAACTGGATTAGCAGAACTTGAAGATGAGGAGTCATATCAAATCCGGTTGATTGGCCATAATTAATGTAGAAACCCAACATTGCTGGGGTGTTGGGTTTCACTCCGTTCAACCCAACCTACGGTCTTATGCAAGAGGTCTATTAATCCAACCAAGCAAAGAGATTCGTACTTGTAAATAGCAATGGTACTGAGGGGTGCTACTGTCTTCTTGTCAATCGTTTTCCTCTGGTTCGCCGAAGCGAATGATGTCGTCTTCTCCTAAATATTCTCCGTTTTGGACTTCGATCATCACTACGGGAATGATGCCAGGATTTTCGACGCGATGGGGCGTACACATAGGAACGTAAGTCGATTGCTTGGCCATCAAGATCGTTTCTTGACCGTCAAAAATGACTTTGGCAGTGCCAGAAACCACGATCCAGTGTTCGCTGCGATGATAGTGCATTTGAGTGCTGATGTGAGATCCTGCCTTGATCTCAATGCGATTGATCCGATAGCGTTGACCTTCTTCTAAAACTGTAACTGTACCCCAAGGTCTAATCCGCGTAGTCGTATGCACGGATAAAGGATCGATCGCTTCTGGCTGTTGGTTGTGGTCGAGCATGAGCGTTACAGGTGCGATCGCACTTAAAGTTATTTTTTATAGCATTTCTTTTAGTTTAAACCTCGACAGTCGATCGATCCTTAGTCGATTGGCGATCGCTAATTTCTGTCTGAATCTGGGAATCTTCACCCGTAATCAATCTAGCTCCCTGCTTGCGGGTGAAATAGTTCCAGCCCCACTGCATCAGCACGATGAGTTTGTTATCGAATTCGATCAAGTAGTAGATGTGAGCGAATACCCAAATAAACCAAGCTATAGGTCCTGCCAGTTTTAACGTTCCGAGGTTGACTACGGCAGCATTCTGACCGATGACGGCTAAACTACCCACATCTTTATACTTAAAGGGCGGTAAAGAATTACCTTGCAACCTTTGTTTGATAAGCTTAGCGAGGTACTGCCCCTCTTGGATGGCCACAGGTGCAATTCCGGGGAGAGGGCTGCCATGCGGATCGGCGCAATGGGCCAGATCCCCAATAACAAAGATGTTGGGATAATCGGGAATACTCAGATCTGGGGCGACTATCGCCCGTCCGACGCGATCGAGTTTAACACCAGTGCGTTTGGCTAATATTTCTCCCATGGCAGAAGCTTTGACTCCGGCCGCCCAGATAATTGTCCGACTGGCAATTCGTTCGACTTGAGAACCCTGGCGAACTTCGATCGCATGGTCCTCAATGTTGGTAACTAAGGTGTTAGTTCGCACCGTTACGCCCAATTTGGTCAAAGAGCTAGCAGCTTCGGTCGATAGTTCTGGGGGATAAGATGACAAAACGCGATCGAGTCCTTCTAGCAGCAAAATTTGGGTTTCTGTGGTATCGATGTGGCGAAAATCTTGTTTGAGGGTATTGAAAGCTAGCTCCGCAATGGCTCCTGCCATTTCTACCCCTGTAGGGCCGCCACCGACGATCGCAAAGGTCAACCAAGCCCGCCGCCGTTGGGGGTCGATTTCTTTTTCTGCCGCTTCAAATGCCATCAGAATTCGCCGCCGCACTTCTAGGGCATCTTCTACCGTTTTTAACCCCGGAGCCATTGGTTGCCAGCAATCGTTGCCAAAGTAATGATGGCTGACTCCAGTTGCTACTACCAGGGTGTCGTATTCTACTTCACCATGGGGAAAGATGACTTTTTGCTGTTGCGGATCGATATCTACCGCTTCTTGCATCAACACTTGAGTATTTTTGTGGTGGCTCAAAATGCCGCGCAGGGGGGAAGCAATATCGGCCGGAGAGAGGCTGCCAGTGGCTACTTGATAGAGTAAGGGCTGGAAGAGGTGGAAATTGCGCTTGTCGATTAGAGTTACTCGCACGGGAGCGTTTCCCAAGGCTTTAGCTGCATACAGACCGCCAAAACCACCACCAACGATTACTACTCGATGAGGAGGTTGTTTTTCTGTCAGTGCCATCGTCCTCCAAGGAATGCTGTCGATCGAATCCAGTTGCGGATAAGATCTTATTTCCCTTTATCGTATCTTGCCCGCTCGAACCTCAAGAGTAGCGATCGCTACTCTATAACCCAAAACAAATAGGGCGGACATAGCCCGCCCCATTCGATCGAACGATCCGCTCTAGAAACTAAGCGTCGTAAGTAGACCTACCGCTAAACTTCAATTTGGAAGGTTCGGGGTTGCTGCCAATGTTGCGGTCTACCTTGCCTACGGCTTCGCGACCAGCATTGACTTTTTCTGGGAACACGCCATCTTTGGGATGCAGGTATTCCACATCACCATTCGGAAAAACGCGGTAAATCTTATAGTTGTTAATTTTGAACTTGGAACGCAGTTGTTGACCGCCAAAAGCGATGCAGTATTCTTTGCGAGCCAGGTATAGGATGTTGTCGCCTTGGTGCATCACGGCTGCACCACCCATTGGCATTTCAAACACTTGCTCTTTGGGACTGCTCCAAGTGATGGCGTATTTTTCTTCGACCTCAGCCTTAGTGAGCAAACCACCAGTGCTGCCACCGAATTTCGGTATTTGTCCAGTAAGTTCTTCTGCCATAATTTTCTCATTTGAGGTTTGAGGGCATCCTATCATTGACCGGATGCACACCTTACCAGTTTGTCAAGAACTGTAACAGTTGTTAGGAATATGCCTAGATCTCGATCGCTCCAGCTTGTAGCAAAAATAGATATCTATTCTGTAGGAGCTTCCTTGAGCTTCAAGATGGGAGCATTTCCCAAGGCTTTAGTTACACCATTGAAAATTTATTGAAAATAATTTGCAATAACTTCTGAGTTGAGCTATGCTTTGATGGCGAGAGGACATTCTGCGCGATCGCTAACCTATTCGATCGTCCTCAAAGGCGCGATCGGTTTGGGATAAGTATGAATAGCTGTCCTTGTTGCGGCCGACAGTTGCTCCGTCACATCCGCAGTGCTGGAGTTTACTGGTTTTGCCCCAACTGTAGACAAGAAATGCCGATTTGGGCGACAGATGCCGATCCAATCTGTCAGGGTAAAGTCTGGCTTTATATTCCGTTGGATTTGAAGTCGAAAACTTGAGAAGGAGACACGACTAAAATCTCATGTCAAATTTAAAGAGCGATATATGGCAAAGATTGGTCTGTTTTTTGGGACTCAAACTGGAAATACCCAAACTGTAGCCGAGTTGATTCAGAAAGAACTCGGCGGTAGCAGCGTTGTCGATCTAAACGACATCTCTAATGCGAGTACCGATGATTTTGAAGGTTATGACTGCATCATTATTGGCTGTCCTACCTGGAATATCGGCGAATTACAAGCAGATTGGGAAGGCTTCTACGAAGAATTAGACGAGATTAATTTTCAAGGCAAAAAGGTAGCCTATTTCGGGGCTGGAGATCAGGTTGGCTACTCAGACAATTTTCAGGATGCGATCGGAATTTTAGAAGAGAAAATTTCGTCGCTGGGCGGTACTACAGTGGGGCACTGGCCGAGAGATGGTTATGAATTTAATGAGTCTAAAGCTTTGAAAAATGGCAAATTTGTGGGGTTAGCGATCGACGAAGACAATCAATCTAATCTCACCGATAGCCGCGTCAAAGCTTGGGTAAATCTCCTGAAAACTCAGTTTGGAATCTGAAAGTTTAGTGTCAAATTAACGGTCAAAACCTTCATCCGTCAGGGGTTTTGAACCCCTGGCGGTTGGCGCTGAAGATCGAGTTTCAACAACGTCTTTAGCCTTAAGTTGATACTAATGGCAAGATGCCTATTCCACAAGAAGTCAGACTGAAAATTGATGATTTTAGTTAGTAAATAAATTCAAGTTCATGTTAAACCACATGATTTTGCTTCAGATTTATCAGCCTGTAGCTGCACCGATTTTGGCTGTTTCGATCTGGCTGGTTTTATTCGGTTTGCTAGGTTCGCTTTGCTCGACCATGCGAGAAGGATTTACCTATCTCAAACGGTTGCATCAAATTCCCTGTAGCCGCTGTGTTTTTTACACGGGAGATTATCGTCTCAAATGTACGGTTCATCCGTGTAGAGCCTTAACAGAAGAGGCGATCGATTGTTTGGATTACGAACCTGCTACTTGCCGTCCTCCTTGTTGCCAACCATCGAAAAAATCTGTTCTATGATGAGCCTCAAATTTCGGCAACCAACTTATCTTCCTAATTCAGCACTCCATACCTTTAGATGTCGGGAGTTAATGTCGGTAGATCGAGATATACTCTGGCAGATCGACACTGGGGTAGTACGAACTTCGACTTGGGATCGAGAAGGAAATGCGATCGCTTTGGGCTTCTGGGGAGCGGGCGAGATAGTCGGTCGATCGCTATCTCACATCAGGCCTTACCAAATCGAGTCGATGACTGAGGTTAAAGCCTACGCTTTGCCGAGTAACAGTCAGATCGATCGCGAAGTTTTGCTCTCACACGTTCAGCAAACGGAAGAACTGCTGACGATAATGCACTGCATCTCAGTAGAACAAAGATTGCTGCAATTTTTGTTCTGGTTTGCTGACAAATTTGGTGGCGAAACTGAGGAGGGAAAAGTAATTAAATTGCGTTTGACCCATCAAGTTTTAGCCGAAGCAATAGGCAGCAGTAGAGTAACAGTAACTAGATTGATGGGCAAATTTCAACGCATGGGAATAGTTAGTTGGTCGCCAGAACGCTTCATTTTATTAGGAGCAGATCTCTATAAGCTACTGTGTATTTAATCTGACAAAATTGTCATGAAAAATTCTCCTAGTATTTATTACTTGAGTATTGCAGCAAGTTTTTGCTTCTTACTCGTTCTCCCAGTTCGAGCCGAACTGAATCAAACTACTGAAATCGAGTCGCAGTCAGTCCCCCTGGTGCAAGCACAACCATCAATCGAGGTGGTTAAAGTAACTAATATCCGATGGGAGCGGACGGCTAAGGGGTTGGAATTAGTATTAGAAACTGCTGGCGATCGCCAGCTACAAGTATCGACTGCTCGCGAAGGCAATACCTTAATTGCTGACATCCCAAATGCCTCTCTTACTGATGATTTTCGCGTCGATCGCCCAGTGGCAGAAATTAACGCGATCGCTGTGACTCAAGTTGCTAGCGATCGAATTCAAGTCAGAGTGACGGGAGTTTCATCTTTGCCAACAGTTGAAGTCAGTCAAAGTGCGAGCAATTTAGTTTTGAATGTAGCTGTTGAAGAAGAAATAGAAATTATCGTTACTGGCACTCGCACGCCTCGAACTCTAGAACGATCTCCGGTGACAGTAACGGCGATCGATGCTGACGATATCGACCGAAACCTCGTGCGAGATTTAGATGATTTAATTCGCTACGAACCTGGAATATCTGCCAGTCGATCGCCCAATCGTTATGGTTTTCAAGACTTTAATATTCGGGGAATTGATGGCAATCGCGTTTTAATTCAAGTCGATGGAGTTCGCCTGCCCGAATCGTTTGAATTTGGCAGTACCCAATTAGGTAGAGATTATATCGATCCAGAAATCTTTAAAAAAGTAGAGATTATTAGAGGTTCGGCTTCAACTCTATACGGTAGCGATGCTATTGGTGGTGTCGTCACTTTTATTTCTAAAGATCCTGCCGATTTCTTATCGGCAACTGGAGATGATTTTGCGGTTAACCTCAAGGTAGGTTACGATGGCGTGAATCGGGGTTTCTCTGAAACTGCAACCTTAGCTGGTAGATCCGGACAGCTAGAAGGATTACTGATCTATACTCGGCGCGACTATTACGAAAATCAGATTAATAGCGATCGCGAACCTAATCCCCAAAGCGGCAGATCGAATAATTTTCTGGCCAAGCTAGTTTATAATTTTGACGAATTCAACCAACTTAAATTGACTGGAGAGTTTCTCGATCGCGATATCGATACTGACGTGTTGAGTTCGCGGGGATTAGTATTTGTAGGTGCGCCTTTTCCAGTTGCCAGAACGGATAGCTTAGAAGCTAGTGACTCGATTAAACGCGATCGCTACAGCCTCAGTTACGAATACGATCGTCCCGATAGTTCTCTATTTTTTCAATACCTCCGCGCTCAAATCTATTACCAAAGTGCCGAAAGTACGGAAACTTCTAACGAATTTCGCCGCGCTACCCCACCAGTTGAAATCGGAGAAGCCAACCGCCGCAGGTTTAGAAACTCCCTGTATCAGCAAAACATTTTCGGAGGAGAACTGCAATTAGAAAGTAACTTTAAAACTGGCAGTATAGCTCATCGATTGGTATACGGCACAGAAATTTCTAATACTAGAACTTCTAGATTGCGAGATGGCTTTCAAGAAAATCTGATTACGGGGGAGAGAGTCCCAACAGTCGGCCCGGATACTTTTCCAGTTAAGGATATTGCCGATACTGATAATTTTCGATTTGGAATTTACTTGCAAGATGAGATCGCTTTGGGCAAACTTACCATCATTCCAGGAATTCGATACGATCGCTACCAACTAACTCCAGATCCAGATGATATTTTTCGGGCTAGTTCTCGTAACTTTCCCACCGCAGAATTTTCTGATTCTGCCATATCGCCGCGATTGGGTTTAGTTTTAGAACTCTCGCCAGAACTTACTGCTTTCGCTCAATACGCTCGCGGCTTTCGCTCTCCTACCCCCGAAGATATTAACCCCGGTTTTACTAATCCTGGACTTTATCAAGTCATACCCAATCCCGATTTAAAAGCTGAAACTAGCAATAATTTTGAGTTAGGATTGCGGGGTAATTTCTCTGATTTAAATTTTAGCTTTAGCGGTTTTTACAACACCTACAACAACTTTATTGACACCTTTGGCAGGGTAATTCTCACTCCTGGACTGGCTGTAGGGACTTTTCAAACCGTCAATCGCGGCGATGTTCGGATCTACGGATTGGAAGCGAAAGGAGAATTAGATTTAGGTTCTGGTTTTAGCTTATTAGCTAGTACGAGCTATGCTGTGGGAGACGATTTAGAAAGCGATCGCCCTCTAGCTTCGATCGATCCATTTAGATTAGTTGCTGGTTTGCGCTATCGTCACCCCAAAAACATTTGGGGAACGGAGTTATTTGCTACTTATGCTGCCAGTCCGCGACTGCCTGAAACTCAAGAATTACCCAATCCTTTCGTACCAGATAGCTACTTTACAATAGATTTAATCGGTTATTACAACATCAATCCCAATCTGTCAGTGAATTTGGGCATCTTCAACCTTTTTAACCAGAAGTATTGGCAGCGCGGCGACGTGCGCGGACTTAGCAACGATAATCCCAATTTAGATTTATTTCTGCAACCAGGTATTACTTTTTCTGCTGGGTTAAAACTGGTTTTTTAACCTCACTGTGGCGGTGCTAACGGCAGTGCTTTAGCGTTGGCGTTGGCGCATAGCCTGTGCTTTGCACTTAGCCATGCCGCAGGCTATACGCACCCTACTGACGACCCCGATCGCGTTTGCTCTTCTAGGGATAGAGCAGCAACTATTGTAATAAAACTTAACGTAAGGGTATTGAGAACTATTCTAAGCTATATTTCAGACTTAATTGAGAATAACCTTCAACAAGTAGGGGACAGGGAGCAATGACAGTTTATACCAAGTCTCGTTCTCTGTTCTCTTTTACTAAGAGTTAGTCTCAATAAATTTTCAGGCTGATGTCAATAGGGGCAAGGGTGATGCAGCACAACTCGATCGCTTTAGGAGCAGATGCCAGATTGGTAGAACTTTGCGACCCCCAAGATGTAACGATTCTCCTGCGGAGACGCTACGCGAACGCGGCGATCGCTGGGGAAGGCAGTCTGACATTAAACGAGGAAATCGTGCCTTTAGCACTAGGGCGATTGGTGTTGATTCCGGCTCGGATGCCCCATACAGTCTGCACTTCACTCCAGCCTCACTTTCCTAATAACTCGGTGTGAATCGGCTCTAGGTCTTGACGATTCAGCCTGGATGATGACGTTTTAAACATTAAGTAAGGAGCGATCGAATGTCTAAGATTGGCTTGTTTTTTGGCACTCAAACCGGAACCACTCAAGATATTGCCGAACAGATTCAAAAAGAGTTTGGTGGCGATAGCATGGTCGATCTGTACGATATTTCCAGCGTGGAGGTCAGCGATTTAGAAAAATACGACTGCCTCATCATTGGCTGTCCCACCTGGGACATCGGCCAATTGCAGAGCGACTGGGAAGCTTTCTACGAAGACGATCTAGACAAGATTAACTTCAAGGGGAAGAAAGTAGCCTACTTTGGCGCAGGCGACCAATACGGCTATGCCGATAACTTTCAAGATGCGATCGGCATTCTCGAAGAAAAAATTTCTTCTCTGGGTGGAACGACGGTTGGTTACTGCTCGACTGAGGGTTATGAATTTAACGAGTCGCAAGCGGTGAGAAATGGCAAATTCGTCGGTTTAGCGATCGACGAACTCAATCAATCTGAACTGACAGGCCAGCGCATCAAAGCTTGGGTAGCCGAACTGAAACAGGCGCTAGGTGTGTAATCGTGTCAGATTTACCAGAAGTCTTGTATTTGAGTGCCAGTCAACATTTGGCAGCGTTCGATCGCCCCTTGGTGCAATCGCTGTCGGAGCAAACGACGATCGCCCACTGGGAATACAACCTGACCCCAGATGAACCCTGTTCCCTGGAAGTGGCACTGGTTTTGCTCCACGACTATTTAAAACAGTGCGAGGGCCCGATTCATCTCGTCGGTCACGGCGTTAGCGGGCTGCTGGGTTTGATGTACGCCCAGCGACATCCCGAACGAGTGCGATCGCTAGTGTTGCTGTCGGTTGGGGTTCATCCTGCCGTCGATTGGCAAGCCTTATATTACGCTCAACGTCAACTCCTACCTTGTAGCCGCCAAGCGATCTTGACGCGGATGGTAGATATGTTGTTTGGCTACTCCGATCTAGCCACGACCAAAGCCTTGGTGAAAATTTTGGAAAAAGATCTCGACTGCTCGTTGTCTCCCCATAGCCTTTACCAACAGGTGAGTTTGCCACCCATTCCAGTTTCCTTACCGTTGTTGGCCTGCGGCAGCGTAGATGACGCGATCGTAGACCCACTGCAACTTCGCGGTTGGGAAGAGTATTTCGGCGAGAGTACCAATTCCAGGCTGTGGGTCTGTCCGGGTGGACGATATTTCTTCCATTACTTCTACTCGCCACAGGTGGCAGACGAAATCTGCTGTTTCTGGCGATCGATTTCCCAGAATAGCGATCGCTCCTGTGAGGAAGCATCATATCAAACGCAGCTTGGCAGCGAGTCGTTCGGCGCTCGTTAAGTTTATAGTCCGATCTAGAAAATTTGAGGTGGAGTACCTGTGAATCAAATGTCCAAAACCGTGAAATTATTTTTGTCACTAGGGCTTGTGGCTACGCTGTCAGCCTGCGGTAGCGAAACTCCATCTAGTGGAGACGCAACCAGTCCCAGTCCGCAAAATTTACCTGTGGCTCAATCTCCTAGTGAAGGCGGTGAAGGCGGCGAGGGTGAAGAATATAGCTCTGGTGAAAAAGCAAATGCCGAGTTTAAGGATATCCTGAGCGGGCCGGAACTCCTGAGCGAGCTAAAGAAAGGGGGACATATCATTTATTTCCGTCACGCTCAAACTGACAAGGATTACGCCGACCAGGCCAATCCAAAGATAAAACTTAACGATTGCGAGACTCAGCGGAAGCTGAGCGATGTCGGAATTAAGCAGGCGAAAGACATTGGCGCAGCATTCACCGCCAAAAAAATTCCGGTGGGCGAGGTGATTGCTAGCGATTACTGTCGAGCTTGGAAAACCGCAGATTTGGCCTTTGGCAGGCATAAGAAGAATTCAAATCTCAACTTCTTGCCCTTTGAGGAATACACCGATGCCCAAGTGAAGGAGATGAAGACTAGAGTAATGCCGTTGCTAACAGCAGTGCCGCAGAGCGGTCAAAATACCGTCATAGTGGGGCATGACGATATTTTTGAGGCGGCAACTGGTATTTATCCCGAACCTCAAGGGATGGCTTATGTGCTGACCCCAGATGGCAAAGGTGGCTTCAAGCCGATCGCCAACGTGTTGCCTGATGAGTGGTCGAAACTGTAGATTGGCGGTTGCCTATAACGCTCCACGCCACTAGCCTTCAAATAGACGATCTGAAAAGTTTATAGAAAAATATTTGCAATAAGCAGAATGCTTAAGATGGCTTTCTCTCATTCACTTACAGGACTTACGCAAAACCTATAAATGTAGGGTGTGTATAGCTTGCGGCATGGCTACGCTAAAACGCTGCCGTTAGCACCGCAACCACCATCAATCTTGTGGCTGCGTAAGTCCTGACTTATTTAGAAGATCGGTTTATTCGCTTGCTAGCGGTTGGAGTGACAATTTCCGTAACAAAACTTAATCTCGACTTATTGAGAAATATTCTAAATTGGATTTCGAGCAGCAATTGAGAATAATCTTCAATAAAATTCGGACGAGATCGAGTCCTAGAAAAATGCAGACAGACCGCAATTCAAACCCGAACAGTAGAAAGGATTATGCAGCAAACGTACAGCAATCTCAATAGAGAGTATAACTGGTGGACTGGAAATGCCAGGTTAACCGACCTCTCAGGCAGACTGTTAGGCGCTCATATTGCCCATGCTGGTCTAATTGTCTTTTGGGCAGGAGCGATGACCTTATTTGAAATCGGCCGCTTCGACCCGCAACAGCCAATGTACCAACAGGGGTTAATTTTGCTTCCCCATTTGGCAACTCTGGGCTTAGGGGTGGGAAATGGCGGAGTCGTCGTCGATACCTATCCCTACTTCGTGGTGGGGGGGTTACATCTGATTTCATCAGCCGTCTTGGGAGCCGGGGGACTTTTCCACGTCTTCCAAGGCCAGCAGGTGTTACCAGAAGATCGCACCTGGACTGGTTTTTTTGGCTACGAGTGGAACGATCGCGATAAAATCTCCACCATTCTGGGCATTCACCTAACGCTTTTGGGGATAGGGGCTTGGCTGCTGGTTTGGCACGCCATGTTTTGGGGTGGATTGTACGATCCTCATGCGGGCAGCGTGCGGTTCGTCACCGAACCCACCTTAGATCCAGGGCGAATTTTTGGCTATCTGTTCGGTTTGTCGGGATCTGAAGGACTGGCCAGCGTCAACAACCTAGAAGATGTAGTCGGCGGACATATGTGGGTCGGTTCGCTCTGCATCGTCGGCGGGTTGTGGCACGCCGCCACGAAACCCCTACCGTGGGCGCAAAAAGCTTTAGTTTGGTCGGGAGAAGCTTATCTAGCTTACAGCTTAGGAGCGATCGCCTATATGGGCATCCTGGCCGCCTATTTTGTTTTTGCGAACGACACTGTTTATCCCGAAGTCTTTTACGGCCCCGTCAGAATCTTGGTCAACCCAGATAATACCCTGTCATTGCGGGGATGGCTGGCAACTTCCCATGTCACGTTAGGATTTATGTTTTTAGTCGGGCATCTTTGGCACGCTTGGCGGGCGCGGGCTAAAGCTGCTGGCGTGGACTTAAAGCAGGATGGGCTGGTCAAGCCGATGGAAGAGGTGTTTCAAGGAAATCTGGCAACACCGCTCAATGCTTCCGATTTGAGCCTCAGTTTCTTGAAAAATCTCCCCATCTATCGCCTCAATCTGTCGCCTCAACGTCGGGGTCTAGAAATTGGCATGGCCCACGGCTACTGGATTATCGGTCCCTTCACGCTTTTAGGTCCTTGGCGGCAGACAGAGATGGCTAATTTAGCTGGCTTACTCTCTGGTCTGGGACTGATTGCGATTATGACTACAGGACTCTTTTTATATGGCAGCGTTTCCTTCGCACCATCGGGAAAACGGGCATTAACAACCACCAGCGGGCAGATTGCCAACCCGTCAACCATGCCAGCATCGTTGCAAACAGTCGCAGCTTGGCAGAAATTCTCGCTCAGTTTGCTCGTTGGAGCGATTGGGGGTGCGATCTTCGCCTACTTCCTGCTAGATGGTTTCAGCCGACTGTCGTAGCGTTGCCAAAAGTTGAGCCAAACAACATCTGCGCTACCAGAACGCAGATGTTTTCTTCATATTAAATATCAAGAGGTTGAAATGGTTTCGATTTCTACAGAACGAACTTGGGCATCGGGTACTGGAAATACCTGGTCGATCGGTAATGCTAAGTTAGTTAACTTTTCCGGTCAACTGTTAGGCGCTCATCTAGCCCATGCAGGTTTAATTATGTTTTGGGCAGGAGCAACCACGATCGCTGAAGTCGATCGCTATCGTGCCGATCTGCCAATAGCAGAACAGGGCTTTACCCTTCTACCGCACTTAGCCGCCCTCGGTTGGGGAGTAGGAGATGGAGGCGCGATTGCTAATACCTATCCCTATTTTGTCATCGGGATCTTGCATCTGGCAGCATCGGCGGTATTAGCGGCTGGGGGACTTTTTCACGTCTTCAAAGGGCCTGCAAATTTGAAAGATAGTACGGGACAGGCAGCAAAATTCCACTACGAATGGAACGATCCCAAACAACTAAGCTTGATTTTAGGACACCACCTAATTTTTCTCGGATTGGGCGCTTTTGCGCTGGTGCTGAAGGCGACGAAATTCGGTGGCATTTACGATCCGGCGGTGCAAAAAGTACGACTTATTACTGCCCCCAACCTCAACCCAGCAGAGATTTTTGGCTACTTAGTCGGACTGACCGACAAGGGTTGGAATCCTCTAGGAATGGCAAGCGTCAATAATTTAGAAGATGTCGTCGGCGGACATATCTGGATCGGCATCCTGTTAGTTGCTGGTGGGGTCTGGCATATTCTGGTAAGGCCGCAGTCTATCCCCTTTGGGCTGCAAATCCAAGCAGATGCAATTTTGTCTTACAGTTTGGGGGCGCTGGCGTTTATGGCCTTTGTCTCTTGGGCTTTCGTCAGCTACAACACCACAGTTTTTCCCAACGAATTTTACGGCATCGATCGAAATGGGATGGCGATCGTGCAAATTTTTCTAGGTCTGCTGGCACTTGGCGGACATCTTTGGCACGCTTACCGAGCTAAAACTGGTACTCCGTCAAAGCAAAAATGATGGTCAGCCCTCACCACGCTTGGATTTTGTTGGGTTTCACTGCGTTCAACCCAACCTACCAATAACCCAACCTACCGATAAATCTAACAATGGAGATTCGATCGATATGTCTTTACCCACATTAACTTATCCGCTTTCCAGTCAAAATCAGCGAGTTGCTGGCTATGAAATTCCAGGCGACGAACATCCCAGAATTTACAGCACAGAAAATCTGCTCTCTAGTAGCGAAATGGACGAATTAATTAAAGCTGCATATCGCCAGATTTTTCACGAACAGCAGATGCTCAAAAGCACTCGTCAAACCTGCCTGGAATCTCAACTCAGAGCCGGGCAAATTACCGTCAAGCAGTTTATTGCTGGATTAGCCACCTCCGATCCGTTCCGGCGGCTGAATTACGACAGCAACAACAACTATCGGTTCGTGCAACTCTGCATTCAGCGAATTCTCGGTCGAGAAGTTTTTAACGAGCGAGAAAAGCTGGCTTGGTCCACGGTACTGGCAACTCAAGGGCTGAAAAAGTTTATCGATCTCTTGCTCGATAGCCAAGAGTATCAGGATAACTTTAACGACTCTACCGTTCCCTATCAACGGCGACGGATTTTACCTCAACGGGACTTGGGTGCTTTACCGTTTAATCGGATAGCTCGCTATGGAGAGCATTACCGCCAACAACTAGCAGAACTGAGCGATCGCTACCTGGGTTCGAGTCAAGAAAAGCCATACGAACTGTTTATTGGTGGGATGGCGCTGGTAATTTTTGCCGCTTTATTCTTGACGTTGGGAAGTTTAGCGGGTTTGAACTGAATCGATTTTGGTAATGTAGAGACGTGGCACTGCTACGGCTCTACTCGATCGGAGGAAAAGATGAAGAATTCGGTTATCGTCAAAATCTGGGCAATTTCGATCGCCCTGCTGTTAACAAGCTGTACCGCGATCGACGCGAGTAATACTAACAATTCCAATCCTGTAGCCTCAGCCAATCCGCAGCCATCGACGAGTCTAGAAAGTCGATCGGCGCAAAGAATTGTCGCTTTAACTTCTTTGTCAGCCGATATTATCGATCGATTGGATAGCAGTAAATTAGTCGGGATGTCGGGTAGTAAATTATTAGAGCGCGATTCCAGATTTGAGAAAATTCCCCGCGTCAGCGAAGGGCGATCGCAGCCAAACCTAGAAAAAATTGTCGCCCTCAAACCAGATTTAGTAATTGGCGCTGCCGGATTTCACGACTCTACTGCTCCTAAATTCCAACAGCTAAATATTCCCCTTGTTTTATCTGATGTTGATAGTTGGGAACAACTGGAAGCATTGACAAACAGTTTGAGTAAATCGTTGAATGCTAAGCCAGAAAAACTATTAAATAAATACAAATTGATTTTAGATAATAAATCTAATTCTAAAACTTCTGCACTAGTTCTAGTTAGCGTTCAGCCGATCTTGTCTCCTAATAAAGATAGTTGGGCTGGCGATATGTTAGAGAAATTCAATTTTAAAAACATTGCGGCTGACTTACAAGGGAAAAGTGCGATGAAAGGCTATATATCTTTGTCCCCTGAGAAAATCCTGCAAGCAGATCCAGAAGTGTTAATTGTAGTCGATACTGGAGATAAAATTTTAGATAAATTTAAGTCTCAGCCGTTTTGGAATCAACTAAAAGCCGTTAAATCCAATCGAGTTTACGAGTTTGAATACTACGGATTAGTCAACCCTGGAAGTATTGGAGCGATCGAACAGGCTAGCGTCAAACTCAAACAAATTTCATCTGGCAAGGAATAGAAAATTGCAACTAGGGATTGGCAAATCAAAAAACCGCTTTCTGCTAGCAACTGTAATTTTAGGAGGAAGTTTAACAGTAGCGATCGCAGCTTCTCTGGCTTTTGGTGCGGTTCCGTTAACTCTTCAAGAAATAGGGTTAGCAATCCTACATCGAGGCGATCCGATTAATCAAACAATTTTGTGGGATTTACGTCTACCTCGCACCCTCGCGGCGGCGTTAGTAGGAGCGGCTTTAGGAATGTCAGGAGCCTTATTGCAAGGAATGTTGCGCAATGGATTGGCCGATCCATTTTTATTAGGAATTTCTGCGGGTGCTGGCTTAGCTGCTGTGACTTTGCTCACTTTAGGGTGGTTTGTCACTTTGGTTCCTTTAGCTGCTTGGATGGGAGCAATTTTGACCGCCTTGGTAGTTTACACTTTAGCCCGCACCCCATTAGGAATTTCTATTCAACGCCTAATTTTAGGAGGAGTAGCAATTAGCTCTTTGTTGGGAGCGATTAGCTCGATCTTGTTACTATTTTCTGACGATCGCATCCAAGTGGCACTCAATTGGTTAATCGGCAGTCTCAACGGCAAAAGCTGGATAGAAGTTAAGGTAGTTGGAGCGTATATTTCACTCGGTTTAATTGCTGGATGTTTGGTAGCGCGTCCGTTAAATTTGTTAGGTTTAGGTGATGAATTAGCTGTAGGTTTGGGCGTTTCCTTGCAGCGATCGCGTTTATTAATTGGCGGCATTGCTACTTTCCTCGCCGCTGGAGCAGTTAGCCTCAGCGGTTTGATTGGTTTCGTCGGCTTAGTCGTGCCCCACATCGTGCGCTTGCTAGTAGGAACAGAGCAAAACTTAGTTTTACCCCTCTCAGCCGTAACCGGAGCCTTATTAATGATAATTGCCGATTTAATTGCCCGTTTGGGAGCGATCGAATTACCAGTTGGGGTGGTAACTTCAATTATTGGCGCGCCTGTTTTTGGGACTTTACTTTACCGTCGTTCCGATCTGTCTTGAAAGTCAAAAGTAACCGCCTGCCAATTTATCGAATTTTTAACCAAGCAAAAATATCGTCAGCATCAAGCGTTAAATTAATATCGGGTAAAACAGGTAAAACGTCACTTCTCATTAAAATATTTGGCAAATAATTGGGTTGATAAACAATAATAGAACGCTCGCTAGGATCGATTAACCAACCTAACAAGCAACCATTTCTCAAACAATGTAAAATATTGCCAGTTACCTTAGTTTGGCTTTGGTCTGGTGAAAGTATTTCAATTACCCAATCGGGGGCAAAATTAATTCCCGTGCTAATAATCTCACCATTTTCATCGACTGGTAATCGATCGTTGGCTACAATTGCCACATCTGGAACTATGGAACGATTTTCAAACGAACAGCGTAATTCTGGAAAAGCTTCGTAATTACTATTGGTGGAATCGATCGCTCGCACTAAGCGTTTCTGTAAAAGACTGTGTTTGCCTCCCCCCATGTTTTTTTGAAATATCTCTCCGTTAATATATTCCCAAGCTGGGGATTCATCGATATGCGCGAGTTGTAAAAAATTATCCAAAGTTATTTTTGGGGTTGAAATTGTCATTTTCACAACCACCTCTAACTGTTTTTTTGCCTTCAATTATAGCAATAATATTCGGCGATCGGCGATCGCTAAAGTCGATCGTAAAAAAGATCGATATCGAGAACCGCCCGGCCACTGAATGCGACATACCGCACGATTATTTATAATTGGGACGGTGCCGATCGAATATCTGAACGCTGGAGCGATCGCGTTATGACTGTTACCCTCAACAAATTTTCACAAGCTTCAGAGGACTGCCCAAAAGATCGCCTGCTCTCGATTCAGGGTGGATGGGAGCATTTCAAGTTGATTCAGCGGGGTTGCGAGGCCTCACCAGGAATCAAGCTATTTTACTTTGAGGGCACGATCGAGATTCTTATGCCAGGTAGATCCCATGAAAAGTTTTCTCATGCGATGGGGGTTTTGTTGACGCTGTTTCTAGCCCATCAGGGGATTTTGTTTTTAGGGGTTGGCTCGGCAGACCAGGAAAAAGAAGGGGTGGCATCAGCACAGCCTGACCAATCTTATTGCATTGGTGGGGAGAAAGCAGTACCCGATTTGTCGGTTGAGGTAGTTTTTACCAGCGGGAACATAGCCAAGCTCAAGCGTTATCAGGCAATTGGGGTGCCAGAGGTCTGGTTCTGGGAAGACGGAGTGTTAGAACTATATCACTTGGGGGAGCGGGGGTACGAACGAATCGAGCAGAGCCGATTACCAGGATTGATGGCTCTTGATTTAGCTGTGTTTGAGCGTCATGTGTTAATGGCTGAAACAGATTTAGGAGAGGCAGTGCGATCGTTTAACCGTTATCTTCTCGAACAATAAACGTACATGGGGGTATCCGCGATCGCTACTCAATTAGAAGTCAGAAACCTCACCATCGCTTATGGCTCAATTACTGCCTTAGCATCAATTAATCTAGTAGTAGCCCCTGGAGAATGGCTGAGCATTATCGGCCCTAATGGTTCTGGCAAATCAACCTTGTTGAAACTGATGGCGCGTCTGCTTTCGCCTCAGATAGGTACGATCTTGCTTGACGGCCGAGAAATTCACTCTCAACCGACAAAAGTAGTAGCCCAAAAGCTGGCAATGCTACCGCAACAACAGACGATTCCAGCGGGGCTGACAGTTCGCCAGCTAGCGAGTTTGGGCAGAAGCCCCCATCAAGCCTGGTGGCAGTGGGAACTCGATCGAGCCGGAAATGCTAAAGTAGAAGCCGCGCTGAAGCAAGTTCAAATGCTAGATAAATGCGATCGCCCAGTCCAGCAACTCTCTGGAGGTGAGAGACAGCGAGCTTTCTTGGCTTTAGCTTTAGCCCAAGATGCCCGAATTTTGTTGTTAGACGAACCTACAACTTATCTAGATCTGCGCTATCAACTAGAACTATTAGAATTGCTGAAACACCTAAACCAAGAACAAAAACTGACATTAATTACCGTTTTGCATGAAATCAACTTAGCAGCTAGATATAGCTCTCGGCTCGCTCTGTTGGATCGAGGGCATCTGTGGGCTGTGGGTACAACGGCTGAGGTTCTCACTCCAGCTAATTTCGCAGAAGTATTTGGCTTGGATGTGGTGACTTTAGAAACTCCGGTTGGGCTGCAAATCTGCCCGCTATCTGCTATTAACGCAAGTTGCTAGTTACAACTATTGATGGTTCGATCGCCTGCCAACTAACAACCGATCGCCCTAACCGGGACTCGATCGGATAATTATTGCTAAAAACTCTCATTTAATATAGTAGTATACTAACTCCAGCGATGGTGATGGCGATGCATATACTCACTGAAGATGAATTCGGTCAATTACAAGAAGAAAGTATCAAAAACAATGGTCGGCGACTATTAAATCATGATGGTTTTGATGAAATTTGGCAATTAGAAAATAATTTTTATACCGAGCTATCTTACGAAGTCGAACTGCGTCCGGGATTGATACTAGGAATAGGAGATGCAATCCAGCATCAGGATTTAAAACATTGGAGCATTCACGGTTTTCCCTATCCATTGATATCTAAATTTCATATTTCTGGCAATTTGCGAACGCTAACTCCAGGAATTAAAGAAATTCCCGATGATTATGTCGAACGAGTTGGCGAAAATTACTTATTCTATTTGCCGAATGTAGATGAGATTCATCATTCTTTAGGTGGAGAACACAATTTAGACTTGACTATTAGTATCGATATTAATGTTTTTAAAACTTTCGTCCGAGGTTTTGAATTATTACCAACTCCATTGCAGACATTAATCGATGAAAGTTATCCAACCAGATTTCATTATCCAGTGGGAGAAGTTACGCCAGCGATGTTTGCGGTGTTGCAGCAAATACTCAAACCACCGTTTCAAGGAATGATGAAACGGATGTATTTAGAAAGTCGAGTTTTAGAATTATTAGCGTTACAATTAAATCAGTTTTTACATCGAGAACGAGCGATTCGGGCAGTCGCTAATTTACGACCTATAGATATAGAAAAAGCTTACCATGCCAGAGATATTATCATTAATCGTGCTGAAAATCCGCCATCGCTGTTCGAGTTAGCGCAACTAGTTGGTTTAGGCGATCGCAAATTACGCTATTGTTTTCGAGAGGTGTTTGGAACTACGGTATTCGGCTATTTACACGACTACCGGATGGAACAGGCAAAAGTCATGTTAGCTGGAAGCAAAATGCAAGTTGCAGAAGTGGCAAACGCCGTCGGATACTCACATTTAGGTTATTTTGCTAAAGCTTTTAAACAAAGATTTGGAATTTCACCGAAGGAATTGCAATTGGGGAAAAAAATAATGTCATGAAAATCTATCTAGACACAAGGGGAGCATCCGATTTTGGATTTTGGATTTTGGATTGGGGAGTCGTCTGTGATTCTTGACTGGCGATCGCAGAAGACGATCGATACAGAATAGCACGGGCGATCGCACCTAGAAGACGATCCTATAAGATTGTTGATAATTTTCTCAATTTTAGTGCTAGCGATGCTGTCGGCAACGGGCGCTGAAAATCGCGATCGCCGCGATCGTCATGCAGCTTAGAATGTCTGTAATCCCATTTGGCTAATATCTTTCTCCCCTCTCCCAAGCCTGGGAGAGGGGTTGGGGGTGAGGGCAAACAACTTTTGCTAAGCAAATTTGGTAACAAGCCGCTCAAGTGACAAAAAAATGCACCTCTACAGATAGACGAAATCTCGGTCAACCTCGTAACCTAACTTTACTGAGGTATTTGAGAATCTTTATCTATAGGTGTAGGAGTGATGCCAAACTCGTTACTGGCTTTGGGATGCTGGAATTGGTGGCTATGGATGGTAGCTTTGGTAGTATTGGCACCGCTACCCGCTGGGGCTGAAACCAAACCAGAAAATATCCAGCAAGAACTGACAGCCAGGAATCAAACAGATATTCCTCAACTGAGCGATATCGAACTTCCTGCAACTGATGCTCAATTATTGGTACAGCCACCCGCACCCACCGAACCAGCAACGGATTTGCCAGCAGCGGCAACCACCGTCAAAGAGTGGACGGCACAGATAGAAGCAGCAACGGCTCAAATTACTGCAATTAGGCTAGTACCAGTGGAAAATCGGCTGCAAGTAGAGCTAGACACCGCTGATGGCAGAAAGGTACAAGCGACGACGCGAGTAGAAGGAAACGCGCTAATAGCTGAGATTCCCAATGCCGTATTGAACTTACCGGAAGGACCATCGTTTCGAGCCGAGAAGCCCGCAATTAACATTACAGAAGTAACGGCGAATCAGTTGAATGCTTCAACAGTGCAAATTAGGATCGTGGGGGAGAGAATTGCGCCAACGACAGAAGTGGTGGCGAGCGATCGAGGTTTGGTATTGAGCGTAGCACCCGGTAGCGAAGCCGAAACGCCAGTGGAAATTGTGGTGACGGGGGAGCGAGAAGAAGGCTATCGGGTTCCTAATACCAGTGTAGGGACGAGAAGCGATACACCTTTGCGCGATATTCCCCAATCAATTCAAGTGGTGCCGCAGGAAGTATTGCGCGATCGCAATGTCAGAAGTGTGACTGAGGCAGTGGAAACCGTCAGTGGTGTGGTTAACCAAGGAAACAACTATGGTTCTCCTGCCGGATCTAGAATCATCAGAGGATTCGATCAAGGGTTTGTAGGAGGTGGTAGTGTAACTTTCCGAAACGGTTCTCGCGATGTTGATTTCTTTGGCATAGTCCCAATTGGGACAGTCGAGCGAGTGGAAGTTCTTAAAGGCCCCGCCTCAGTTCTGTTCGGAGCCGTAGAACCAGGTGGGATTATCAACACAGTCACCAAACAACCCCTCAGCGAACCTTATTACCAAATTGCGTTTGAGGCAGGAAACTATGGATTTTACCAGCCCAGCATCGATCTATCAGGTCCGTTGACTGCCGATAAAACTGTGCTTTACCGCTTCGTTGCTGCATATCAAGGTTCCAATAGTATTCAACCGTTTGTTGACCAAAAACTAACCACGATCGCACCCTCAATTACTTTCAACTTGGGGGATAGAACAAAGCTCAATCTGTATTATGAGTACACTAACTTCTTTGCAGATGATATTCAGACTGATACTGTGATTCTCAGCGATGGCAGTCTGGCACCAAGGGATTTTTATCTTGGCTATCCTAATTTGAACTTGTTCGATATCACAAATCAAAGATTTGGCTACACGCTAACTCATAAGTTTAGTGACAACTTACAACTTCGTAATAATCTGGCCATATCTCTTGGCGATCACAGAGACGAGCGAGGTTATGCTATAGGAGTAGTAGACGATCGTTTTATTCAGATAGAATCTTTAGACTATGACTATACAAAAGACAACTATTTTGGCTCGATCGACTTGCTTGGAGAGTTTAAGACAGGATCGATTTCACATCAACTCTTAGTAGGCTTTGATGTCAACCGCTATGTTGAAAATGCCACTACTCTTAAGAATCCTGATATCCCCGATCTAGATATTCTTAACCCAAACTACGATTTTTCCAGTCCCGGCACTGTTCCGGATTCAAAGTACAAGACCTCGATTCAATCTTACGGGGTCTACCTTCAAGATCGGATTGCCCTTGGCGATCGATTTAAGCTGCTGGTGGGTGGTCGCTATGATTGGGTGTCCTATGAAAATGAAATCGCTGATTTTGGACCATTCGGCAACACAACTGACGATCCCGTTCAGAATAACGGAGCTTTCAGTCCTCGTATTGGCTTAGTCTATCAGCCCAGCGACACAGTTTCGCTTTATGCCAGCTATAGTCGCTCTTTTGTCCAGACTACAGGATTCAACCCCGATGGGAGAGCGTTTAAGCCGACGAGGGGAACCCAATATGAAGTGGGTGTTAAAGCTGACTTTCTCGATGGAAAACTTTCGACAACCTTAGCTGGATATCAAATTACCAAGACAAATGTAACAACGGAAGATCCCGTTAACCCTGAGTTTTTCATTCAGACAGGGAAGCAACGCAGTCGCGGGATCGAGTTAGATATTGCAGGCGAGATTTTACCCGGCTGGAAAATCATTGCATCTTATGCTTACACTAATGCAAAAGTTACCGAAGATAACGTTATTCCAGTTGGCAATCGATTGAACAATGTACCAGAGAATCAAGCGAGCCTTTGGACAACCTATGAAATTCAATCGGGCAATCTTAAAGGTTTGGGTTTTGGACTAGGACTGTTTTATGTAGGCGAGAGGCAAGGGGACTTGGCAAACTCATTTCAAGTAGACGGTTACTTACGTACTGATGCAGCGCTTTATTATCGTAGAGATGGTTTAAATGCAGCAATTAATATCCGTAACCTATTTGATAACGACTATGTTTTGTCCGCTTTCGGCGCATTTTCTGCTCAAAGAGATATTCCTTTTACCATCACTGGCTCTATCAGTTGGCAGTTTTAACTCGCGGCTTCTATTAGCAAACATCTAAGTAGCAAGCCGTAATTATTTTGCTTGTGGGCATTTGTTAATGTTTTTACGTCCCTTTATCGGTTTCCTATTAACAGCAGTTTTGACGTTTACACTTGTTTCGGCTTGTGGTAAAAATATCGATTCCCTTGCTACGATCTCGAAACAGCCAATAGAAAAATGCCGCAAGGCTCAACATCCTATGGGAGAGACTTGTATCCCTCTCCATCCTCAACGAGTTGTAACAATACCTCCGTACGCTTTTGCTAATGCACTAGCACTAGGTATTAAACCAATTGCAACGGCGTACGATACCACAGAGGCTTTTCCTGAATATCTGCGAGATAGAGTGGATGGAGTTGAATTGCTGGGAGACATGGCTCAACCAAGTTTAGAAAAGATTTTGCGAGCGAAACCCGATCTCATTTTGGCAGACCCTTGGTCGCAAGATAGCTATAAGCTACTTTCTGCGATCGCTCCCACAGTCATTTTAGGACGCGATTTGTCTTGGCAGGAAGAGTTAACAGAATTGTCTATATTGCTAGGTAGAAAAGAGGCTGGCGATCGCTTGTTAGAAAACTATTGGCAACGGGTGGAAAAACTCAAACAAGCACTGAAGGGTCGCGCTCCTCAAATTCAGGTATCTATTGCTGGTGTATTTCCTGGATATGCTTATGCTTACGGAACAAAAAGCCCTGCTGGGGCTGCGATAAATGATACTGGATTACAACGTCCCCCATTGCAGAGGGGAGATGGTTATTACGTATTGCAATACGTTTCGGAAGAAAGCTTATCGGATATTGATGGTGATGTTCTTTTCTTCTTAACGCGAGGAGGAAAAAACGGTGCGAAGAAAGTTTTAGAAGCCATCGCAAAAAGACCTTTATGGCAACAACTTAAGTCCGTTCAAAACGGTCGCGTTTATCTGGTTGGGTCGCATTGGCATACTGGAGATATTTTGGCTATGAATAGAATTATTGATGATTTATTTAAGTATCTTGTTAACACACTAAATTAGTTTTTTAGTTATATTACATTCCTTTCAGGTCGTTTTACTTGTTGCCTTGTATCGACATTTCGATCGCACCTGGATAAATTCCTAGCGATCGCCCAACCGTGCCAACCAAGCATCCAGATCGGTCATACTGGTAAAATCTAGTAACGCTTCTCCCAGATTTTCCAATTGTTCTAACGAAAGGGATTCGACCCGTTGACGCACCTCTGGCGGTAATTCCCCTACCTGTCGAGTTAATAGACGCAGAACAAGCGATTTTTCTCCTTGTTCTCGTCCTCTTTGTTCGCCTCTTTGTTCGCCTCTTTTTTCTCCTTCTGCCAAAATTTCCCGATAAACTCTGGTTTCTTGCAGTGTAATTCCTAGCATTTCCTCGACCTCTCGTTGACTCTTATCCTCAAACTTATACACCATGATGGTGGTAATTAGTTCTATTATGGCGCGATTTTGTGCTGGAGGAACTTCCTGTTGATTCCTCGTCAGCAAATGCTTAGCTTCCTGGGTAGTTTGTGCCTCATCTATTGTCGTTAACACCATCAATGCTACCCACACGGGTAAAGAGCGAATGTCTCCTAACTCATCTAAATATAAGCGAGTTACCTGTGGACTGCTAAGTTGAGTCAAATAAGGAAGGATATTGGTTTGTTCGAGATCGCGCGACGGGTAGATGATGACGATTTGGAAGTTACTGAATCGATGCCGAGCAATTTTACGATCTTCGATGTCAGCTTAATATCTTGAGAGCGATCGAAGGTTTGTTACCAGGCGATCGCCACTCCAAATAGCTGAGATCGAGAGAAACCCAACCTCACAAAACTAACATAAAAAGCCGATAAATCTTTAATTACCCTGAATACTTACTGGCGATCGCTCAACCCTGCCAACCAAGCATCTAGGTCGCTCATGTTGGTAAAATCCAGCAACGCTTCTCCCAAATTTTCCAACTGTTCTAACGAGAGGGATTCAACCCGTTGACGCACCTCCGGCGATAATTCTCCCACCCGTCGAGTTAATTGACGAAGGATAAGTGATTTTTCTCTCTGTAATCCTCTTTGTACTCCTTCTGCCAAAATTTCCCGATAAACTCTGGTTTCTTGCAGTGTAATGCCTAACATTTCCTCGACCTCTCGTTGACTCTTATCCTCAAACTTATACACCATGATGGTGGTAATTAGTTCTATTATGGCGCGATTTTGTGCTGGAGGAATTTCCTGTTGATTCCTCGTCAGCAAATGCTTGGCTTCCTGGGTAGTTTGTGCCTCATCTATTGTCGTTAACACCATCAATGCTACCCACACGGGTAACGAGCGAATGTCTCCTAACTCATCTAAATATAAGCGAGTTACCTGTGGACTGCTAAGTTGAGTCAAATAAGGAAGGATATTGGTTTGTTCGAGATCGCGCGACGGGTAGATGATGACGATTTGGAAGTTACTGAATCGATGCCGATGACGGTAGAAGTATAGGTAAGATTCGGCAAATACCCTTTCATAGAGTCTTTCATCTTTCTGGAATTGCACTTCACAGAAATAGACGACCCCAGGATTTTCGCTTTCGGGCGGCAAAAATACCCCATCAATTTCAAATTTGGGTTCTTTGACAGCTACCGAGTCAAATCTGTATTCATCAGCATTGCCTGGGGGATTGGCTAAGAGTTCAAATAGGAGATTGGGCGATTGTTGAAAGAGTTTATAAAAAATCGAATCTCGACGCATGGAAGGTGAGGATTGAGGATTACACCTTGCCAATTTTAGACGTTAAGTGACGTAACGAGAAGCGCGATCGCTGATTTTGCGATCGTGTAATCTTTTGGTGCAGAGGCTTTGTGTCGATCCATAAATTCAAATAGTCAACTCGGCGATTGTTGAAATAGTTTATAAAATATTGAATCTCGACCCATATCAGGTTTGACCGGAAGATTGCACCTAGATAAATTAAGTGGGATTTAGCTATAATATTTCAAAAGCCAGAGGCAAGTGCGATTATGCAGGCAATTTTTTGGACTGTAGAAGAAGTAGCCCAAAGAGCTAAGCAATTTTACGATCGGGGAATTCGCCAAGAGGTCGAGCAGGGAGATAATCTTGGCAAGATGATTGTCATTGATGCTGAGACTGGCGAGTATGCAATTGATGAAAGTGGCGCGAACTCAATATTAGAGTTAAAGCAAAAGAATCCCAACGCCAGATTATTGATGATGCGAATAGGTTATAATGCGGCCTTTAGCTTTGGTGGAACTATGGAGCGTATAACCGAATGATTGAGGGACGGTTAATCGATAGTAAGGCGACAGTTCCAGTAATTTTTCGCTTGCCCGATCGACCAGACTTTTCATTGAATTTTGTCATCGATACTGGATTCAACGGCTATCTCACTTTACCACCACAAGCAGTTAATGCCATGAATCTTCCTCCAAGTGCCGATACACCTGCAACATTAGCTGACGGTAGCCAAGTCTTATTATCTATACATTTAGCCACAATTATTTGGGATAATGTAGAAAAATTAGTGCCAATTTTAGCCTCTGGTAATAAGCCTTTATTGGGAACTGCAATGATGAAAGGATATCATCTAGAGATAGATTTTGAAGATAAGGGTTTGGTTTCGTTAGCAAAAATACCATCTTCGATGTCAGCTTAATATCTTGAGAGCGATCGAAGGTTGGTTACCAGGCGATCGCCACTCCAAATAGCTGAGATCGAGAGAAACCCAACCTCACAAAACTAACATAAAAAGCCGATAAATCTTCAATTGCCCTGAATACTTACTGGCGATCGCCCAACCGTGCCAACCAAGCATCCAGATCGGTCATACTGGTAAAATCTAGCAACGCTTCTCCCAGATTTTCTAACTGTTCTAATGAGAGGGATTCGACCCGTTGACGCACCTCCTGCGGTAATTCTCCCAACCGTCGAGTTAATAGACGCAGAACAAGCGATTTTTCTCCTTGTTCTCGTCCTCTTTGTTCGCCTCTTTGTTCTCCTTCTGCTAAAATTTCCCGATAAACTCTGGTTTCTTGAAGTGTAATTCCTAGCATTTCTTCTACCTCCCGTTGACTCTTATCCTCAAACTTGTACAACATTATCGTGGTGATTAGCTCCATTATGGCGCGATTTTGTGCTTGAGGAACTTCCCGTTGATTCCTTGCCAGCAAATGTCTGGCTTCCTGGGTAGTTTGTGCCTCATCTATTGTAGTTAACACTATCAATGCCACCCACACGGGTAAAGAGCGAATGTCTCCCAACTCATCTAAATATACGCGAGTTACCTGTGGACTGTTAAGTTGACTCAAGTAAGGAACAATATCTGTTTGTTCGAGATCGCGCGACGGATAGATGATGACTATTTGGAAGTTACTGAATCGCTCCCGGTTACGGTAGAAGTATAAGTAAGATTCGGCAAATACCCTTTCATAGAGTTTTTTATCGCACTTATAGTAATCTTCAATAACTTGTGGGATAGCCGTCCCGGCTGTCCCACGGCAGGCTTCCCAAGTAGCCTCACCAATAGCCGATCGAGGTCGGATATAAATGGAACCTATGATATGCTCTAAAAAGCAATAATTAAGAATATTTCTCATTAGGTATCTTCATCATGACCATTTTGGTATCGGAGCGCGACTATGCTGGGTGGGAGGAAGAAGTATCGCATTTGCTTGAGTATCCCGATCCGGAGGATCGTGGCGATGTGCTGATGCCGCAACCGACTTGGCTGGCTCAGGGGTATAGGCGAGAGATTATCTTGCGCGAGGGATTGACGATCCGAATTGATGACTTTCAAACGCGCGATCGCGTTAAACAGATATGGTCGGAAGGCGAAGATAGTTCGATAGAGTTTCACTGCCATCTCTCTGGGGATCATCAAGATCGTTTTTCCGAGGTGGGCAATTTAGAGTATGTGCTGTATGGCAGTGGTTCGTATCCTACGCAAATATTCACCTGCTCCGGTCAGTTTCCCATTTTGGAGGTGACAGTGATGATGTTGCCAGAGGTGCTGACGAACTTTGTCGGCGATCGAAGTACATTACCGCTAGAATGGCAGCATTTAATCGGCACATCGACTCACATTAGTTATGCTCGCGTCGGGGGGCTGTCTCCTACCATGCAGGGAGTGTTATGGCAGATCGTTCGATGTCCCTATGGTGGCATGATGAAGCGGATGTATTTGGAGTGTAAAGCCCTAGAACTGGCAACGCTGATCTTAGAGCAGGAACGGGAAGTGCAACACGGACCGCGATCGCTGACTCGACTCAAATCGGATGAGATCGATCGAATTCATCAAGCGCGTGCCATCTTACTGCGGAATTTGGAGCAACCGCCCTCATTGATAGCATTAGCGAGGCAGGCAGGGTTGAATGAGAAGGCGCTGAAGCAGGGGTTTCGGCAAGTGTTTGGCAAGCCCGTGTTTGGCTATCTACATGACTATCGAATGGAGCAGGCGCAGCAGTTATTGATGACGGGAGAGATGAAGGTAGGAGAGGTAATGCAACGGGTGGGCTTTCGCGATCGTCGGTACTTTGCGGCGGCGTTTCGGAAAAAATTTGGAGCCAATCCCAAGGATTATCTCAAAGTCAACCTGAAAAAGTCCTTCTAGCCCTCAAAAAAAGTCCGGCTAGACCCCCCAAAGCCTCTTGCACTCGACCTTCTCATGCTGGTATTTCTTGAGAGAGATTTTCAAATAAGGTGTGACGGGATGGGTACGGGAGTGGGAGGATGGCAGCATTGGGGCTTTCCGGTCAGCGTGCTGTCGGTGTTGATGTCCGTCAGTGCTGGAGCCACCGAACCAGTGACGGATTTGCCAGCAGCGGCAACCACCGTCAAAGAATGGACGGCACAGATAGAAGCAGCAACGGCTCAAATTACTGCAATTAGGCTAGTACCAGTGGAAAATCGGCTGCAAGTAGAGCTAGACACCGCCGATGGCAGAAAGGTACAAGCGACGACGCGAGTAGAAGGAAACGCGCTAATAGCTGAGATTCCCAATGCCGTATTGAACTTACCGGAAGGACCATCGTTTCGAGCCGAGAAGCCCGCAATTAACATTACAGAAGTAACGGCGAATCAGTTGAATGCTTCAACAGTGCAAATTAGGATCGTGGGGGAGAGAATTGCGCCAACGACAGAAGTGGTGGCGAGCGATCGAGGTTTGGTATTGAGCGTAGCACCCGGTAGCGAAGCCGAAACGCCAGTGGAAATTGTGGTGACGGGGGAGCAAGAACAAGGCTATCGGGTTCCTAATACTAGTGTAGGGACGAGAACCGATACACCTTTGCGCGATATTCCCCAATCAATTCAAGTTATCCCCCAACAGGTGATTAGAGAGCAGGGTGCAACCCGTCTACGAGAAATTTTAGAAAATGCACCAGGGGTATCCGGATCGTTTAGATCGCCTCGCCAAACTTCTAATTATTTCAACAGCCGAGGATTTGAACTGGAAATCCTGAGAAATGGAGCAACGGATACCCTGGGGGCTGACTATAGCTACACTGTCACTGATAATATCGAGCGTGTTGAAGTTCTCAAAGGTCCTGCTTCCGTTCTCTTTGGGTTGGGCACTCCAGGCGGATCGGCTAATGTAGTCATTAAAAAACCCCTACAAGACCCTTTTTATGAAATTGAGGCTACTGTTGGCAGTTTCGATGTCTATCGGGGTTCGATCGATCTATCTGGACCGCTCGACGATCGCAAAACCGTTTTGTATCGTTTGAATGCCAGTGCTAATACTACTGGCAGCTTTATTGACTTTTTTGATCGACAAACTTACTTTGTTGCCCCCAGTTTAACCTGGCAAATTGGCGAACGAACAACGCTAACGTTGAATTCTGAGTACCAAAAAATTACTGGCACCAAAGTAGATTATGGACTGCCAGCAGAAGGAAGCGTACTCCCAAACCCTAACGGTAAAGTTCCTAGAAACCGTTTTCGAGGCGAGCCTTCATTAGAAAACGATAATGACATCGACCTCTATCGAATCGGCTACAATCTCGAACATCGATTTAGCGAAAACTGGCAATTTCGCAGTAGCCTGGGAACCGTGTTTTATAAAGAAAATGTTGAAGTCACCATACCGCTGGATTTTTTAGCCAATAAACGCGAACAGCCCAGGCTCTATATCAAATCTGATAATTTTCTTGACAGCTATCAACTTGACAACTATGTTGTGGGCAAGTTTTCGACTGGCAGCATTCAACATCAACTCGTAGCAGGGTTTAACCTATATAGAGAAGACCTTCGCTATACTGATGGTCTTGAAGGACTTCTGCCTGCAATCGATGTGTTTAACCCGGTCTACGGAGCAATTAGTTTAGCAGATTTATCAGACCCCATACCCGATCAAGAGGCAAGATTCTTAACTCAGGGCTTAGGGTTGTATCTGCAAGACCAAATCACTTTGGCAGAAAATCTTAAAGTGCTGCTCGGTGGACGGTTTGATATCTATGAGCAAAAAGCTGCTTTTGTCCCCTTTTTCCCAAGCGCGTCTCAGAACGAACAAGCGTTTAGTCCACGGCTGGGGATTGTTTACCAACCCATTAAACCGATTTCACTCTATGCGAGTTATAGCCGCTCGTTCTCCCCAGCACAAGGCAGAGCGTCTGATATTACCAATCAATTCAAGCCAGAGCGAGGCACGCAGTTTGAGGTTGGAGTGAAAGCAGATCTAACCGACAGACTTTCAGCGACTCTGGCTTTGTTCGATTTAACCCGTTCTAATGTTGTCACCTCCGATCCAAATAATGATTTACGTTCTATTCAGGTGGGCGAGCAACGCAGCCGAGGAGTCGAGCTAGATTTATCTGGCGAAATTTTACCTGGATGGAACATTTTTGCTGGCTTCTCATTAATTGATGCCAAAATCACTGAAGATAATAACTTCCCAGTTGGCAATCGATTGGCTAATGTGCCCACAAGCTCATTCAATTTATGGACGACCTATGAAATCCAATCTGGCAACTTACGAGGTCTGGGCTTTGGTTTAGGAGTCTTCTACGCTGGAGAAAACCAAGGCGATCTTGATAACTCATTTGAGTTACCCAGCTACGTTCGCACGGATGCTGCCCTATTTTATAAACGAAATAACTTCCGAGCCGCCCTCAATTTCAAAAATTTGTTTGATGTCGAGTATTTTGTTTCAGCTAGTGGTAGGAACAGAGTATTTTTGGGAGATCCATTTACCGTGCAGGGAACTCTTGCCTGGGAATTTTAATTGATTCCAGCTTGGGCTTTGCCCTGAATAAAAACGATGAGAAAACGATCCTACCGCCTAATGAAGCCATTTTTACTCGTGGCTTTTTGCTTACTCTTAATTACTGCTTGCGATCGACCTGGCCTCCAAAAACCTCATCTCTCCTTGAACCCTGGTGTTGAGTGTCGAGTCATTCAGCACGAATTCGGCGAAACCTGCGTTCCGCTCAAACCACAGCGGATTGTGACATTATCTCCTTTAGTCACACTCGATCCCTTAATCGCTCTCGGTATCAAGCCCATTGGTTTTACTAGCTCTCGCATTACGCAAAAAGGAAAAGAAAGCCTTTTTAGTGTCTCTTTCGATCGGGTTTTAGGCGCTAAGAATGTTGGCAATGAATATCAACCTTCACTTGAAAAAATTTTAATGCTCAAACCTGACTTGATTTTATTCTGCTGCGACGCTCATCTACATAACTTACTATCAGCGATCACACCCACCGTCTCAGTACCTATTCCGTCTAATGTACCAGCTAACCAAGCATTTTTTAAGGAAAATCTTCGATACATCGCCACATTACTGGGGCAAAAAACAAGAGCAGAAGAACTGTTAAGTCAATATCAAAAACGAATTGAAGAATTGAAGAAACGCTTAGGAAGTCAGTTACAGCAGATGGAGATTTCCGTACTTTTTTGCGATCGCAACGTTATTTGGACGATTGGTAATAAAAGACATTCTATAATTACTAGTATTTTCAACGATCTGGGGCTGCGTTATAAGTCCTCGTCTCAGGGAGAATATGCGAGGTTCAGCCTGGAATCGATCGATGAGTATGATGCCGATATCCTATTTATTGTTAATGTTGCGGAAAGATCGTCAAGCTTTTATTTACAAAATCCTATGTTTAGTAGCCTTAAAGCCGTCAAAAACAATCGAGCTTATGTTGTCAGTCAAGAAAATTGGTATACAGTAGGCATATTGGGAGCTAATAAAATCTTAGACGATCTCGAAAAATATCTCCTTAGTCCCCCTCAATCTCATGAATATTGGGAAAACTAATAAACATTCAACGTCTGTGAATATTGACTAGCGCTTGCTCACCTGTACCAACCAAGCATCCAGAGCGGTTATGTTGGTAAAATCCAGTAACGCTTCTCCCAAATTTTCCAATTAATTATTATAACGAGAGGGATTCGACTCGCGATCGCACCTCCTGACCTCCTGCGGTAATTCTCCCAACCGTCGAGTTAATTGAGGCAGAATGAAATTTGTAGTTGAACGTAGTGAAACCCAACTTAAACTAAGGCTTGGGCGAGAGATGCTAGAAGTTCTTTTAAGGACCGATCGAGTTTCCCTAACCAAATTTCGTGTAATATGGTTTCTGCATTGAGTATTTATCATGTCATCTTTACGAGTTTCTAAAAAGCATCCACTGCTACGGTTATTGGGCTACGCTAAAAACTACCGCCCTCAAGTCTGGAGTGCTGTAGCCTGCACCATACTCAACCAAATCTTCGATCTCGCGCCGTCTTATTTAATTGGGGTCGCAGTAGATGTGGTGGTTGAAAAAGAGAATTCTTTAATCGCTAGAGCGGGAATCACCGATATCGTCGGACAACTAGCAATACTATCGCTATTAACTTTATTAGTTTGGAGTTTAGAATCGCTATTTGAATTTATCTACGATCGCCTCTGGCGCAACTTAGCTCAAACCATCCAGCACGAATTGCGCCTCGACACTTATACCCACTTGCAACAACTAGAACTGAGCTATTTTGAAGAGCGATCGACTGGAGAGTTGCTCTCAATTTTGAACGATGATATCAATCAATTAGAGCGGTTTCTCAATTCTGGAGCGGCGGAAATCCTACAATTCTTCACCGTAGTTTTAGCTGTGGGAACCTCGTTTATTCTCGTCGCCCCTAGTGTCGCTCCTTTTGCCATTCTGCCGATTCCCCTCATTTTGTGGGGTTCGTTTGCTTTCCAAAAGCTGCTCGCTCCCCGCTATACGGATGTCCGCGAAAAAGCTGGATTCATTAGCAGCCGTCTAGCCAACAATCTTTCGGGGATTGCGACGATTAAAAGCTTTACTACCGAAGACTACGAACGCAGTCGCGTCCTAGATGAAAGCGATGCCTATAGGCGTAGTAACAAAAAAGCGATCGCTCTTTCTGCTGCCTTTTTTCCCCTGATTCGCTTCATGGTGGTTATCGGTTTTATCGCCACGTTGTTTTTTGGTGGGGTGGCGGTAGCAAACGATCGCCTCACGGTGGGAACATACGGTTTCTTGGTGTTTATCGTCCAGCTATTATTGTGGCCGTTTGCCACTTTGAGCCAAATTATGGACGAGTATCAGCGGGCTATGGCTTCTATCCGCCGGGTAATGGGGTTGCTCGATACCCCGATTGCGATTCCTGGGGGCGATCGAGCTTTACCGACAACAGTAGCACGCGGTGAAGTGCAGATAGATAACATCACCTTTGCCTATAACGATTACGTGCAAAATGGCTCCGGTTCGCGTTATAACGTCCTGACAAACCTCTCGCTACACATTCTGGCGGGGAAAAATATCGGTATTGTGGGGGCGACGGGTTCGGGAAAAAGCACGCTAGTTAAACTCCTGCTGCGGTTTTACGAAGTGCAAAGCGGCAGCATTACCATCGATGGCATCGATATTAGAGAACTACAACTCAAAGAACTGCGACGTTGCATCGGTTGGGTGAGTCAGGATGTATTTTTGTTTCACGGTACGGTAGCTCAAAATATCGCCTATGGTGACTTAGCCGCCACTGAAGAAGAAGTTATCCAGGCAGCAAAACTAGCCGAAGCTCACGAGTTTATTCTGGAATTACCCCAAGGGTACGATACGATCGTCGGCGAACGCGGACAGAAGCTTTCTGGCGGACAAAGACAGCGAATTGCGATCGCTCGTGCCATTCTCAAAGATCCGCCAATTTTGATTTTAGATGAAGCCACTTCAGCCGTAGACAACGAAACTGAAGCTGCCATTCAAAGATCCCTCAGCAAGATTACCCAAAACCGCACGACAATAGCGATCGCTCACCGACTTTCTACCATTCGTCATGCGGACTGTATTTATGTCATGGAGCAGGGACAGTTTGTGGAGTCAGGCACCCACGAACAATTGCTGGCACAGAATAAAACCTATGCGAAGCTCTGGCAGGTGCAGTCGGGAGAAATCTTGCCAGCTTCAGCTTAGCTATAGACCCGTTATAGAAGATTTGGTGCTACCCAGGGAAGGATGCTATGCTATGCCTAAATGATAACTATTCGCGATAAGTGGTATTATGGCTTCCTTCTCCCAACCAGATTGGCAGGAGCTTCGATCGCAAATTGGTGTAACGATGCAGGGTGATGCGGACGATCCATTGGATATAGTGGAGTGCCTTCCCAGGGAAGCGGGGCGCGGGGTAGGGCGATCGCTTCAACTCCGCGCCGGAATGGAACTGTACATTTCTGATGCGCCGCTGTTATACGAGAGTTCAACCCGCGAACCGGAAGCGGTCTACGATCGGGTCGAGTTCCATTTCCACATCCAGGGACATCATGATAATGGGCTGACCCAGGTGGGCGATCGTGAGTTTTGTATCCAGGGCAGTGGGGTACATCCCCCACACCAATGGTATTCGGCGCAGCAGCAGTCGTTGGAGGTGGAGTTGTTGCTAGACGCAGCCGTGTTGCGATCGATGTTTGCCGATGGGGAGGGTCAGCTACCCCAGGAGTTTGCCGCTTGGCTCCGCTCTGAGGACGAACTGCGCTGTGCCCGGGTGAGAAAGGTGACTCCGCCGCTGGAGCAGGTGCTGTGGGAGATTGTACGTTGCCCGTTTCAAGGGTTGCAGAAGCGGTTGTATCTAGAAGGGAAGGCGTTGGAGGTGTTGGGGCTTGTTGTGGGGATGGAGCAGGCGAGGCAGGGGCGATCGCTGGAACCAGGATTGCCGATGGGAACGCGAGAGCGGGTGCATTACGCGCGGGAGCTAGTGTTGCATCACGTACAGGAGCCACTGAGTTTGGGGGAATTGGCGCGGCGATCGCAGTTGAATGAAAGTACGCTGAGGCGGGGGTTTAAGCAGGAATTTGGGATGACGGTGTTTGATTATTTGTTAGATTACCGCTTGGAGCAGGCACGACAGATGCTAGAGCGGGGCACGATGCAGGTGACAGAGGTAATGATGGCAGTGGGGTTGAGGAATCGCAGCTATTTTGCAGCAGCGTTTCGGCGGAAGTTTGGGCAGAATCCGAAGCAGTATCAGCAGCGGTTTTGGCAGGGGTCGATCGATTCCACGCTACAGTAGAGCAAGCCATTGGAGATGAGCCATGACCTCCCAATTAACTGCACCTGCGATCGCACCAGCCTCAGCAGAACAGCGCCTCTTACTCGAAGGGGTGAGTTGGCAACAGTATGAATTGCTACTGGCGACCCTGGGAGATAATTTTCCGGCGTTGCGATTGAGCTATTTAGAAGGAAGTTTGGAAATTATGACCACATCCCCTTTGCATGAAGAGTTGAAAAGTACAATTCGCATGTTATTGGAAGCATTTTTTCAAACTTTTCAGATTCGCTATCACTGTATTGGTTCGGCGACCTTTCGGAAAATGGCCAAGCAACGAGGGCTAGAGCCTGACGAATGCTATTGTTTGGGGCAAAAGAAAGAATTTCCCGATCTGGCGATCGAGATTGTTTTAACCAGTGGTCTGGTGGATAAGCTGGACATCTATCGTGGCTTGGGGGTTACGGAAGTTTGGGTTTGGGAAGTGGGACAGTTTCGGATTTATCATTTGCGTGAAGATGGCTATGAGCAGCTTTCAAGCAGCGAATTGCTACCCAATTGCGATATTCAATTGTTAGCCAGCTATGTCAAACCCGAAGAACAGTTTGATGCGGTGATGGCATTTCGAGAGCAGTTGCGATCGCTTCAGTAATCGTTCTCAAATTTGCTCTTGCTAGGTAGGGTTTTAAATCCCCTCCGATCCTCCCTAACCCTCCTTAAAAAGGAGGGAACCGAACCATTCAAAGTCCCTCTCCCGCTCTGGGAGAGGGATTTAGGGTGAGGGCTGCAAAATCGGGATGCGCCCTCTAACTGAATGGGGTGTACCATCTGGCGTTCAAAAATAATTTTGGCTAGCGTTCTTTTTGCTTTTCTTTGCCTATGTGATGCTGATAGTCTTTTGATACTTTTTCTCAAATATCTGGTGGTGTGGGGCAGATGAGCGAGTTGAATAGCCTGGGCGGTTTGGTATTGAGTCTTTTGCTGGTGGGTGGTTTGGAGGCGATCGCGACGGCAGCGGAACCAGCAGAGAGTACAGTGCAAAGGAAATGACAAAGTACAGTCCCAGGTAGACACAGTGAAGGATTTACCCCCAGCAGCAACTACGGTCAAAGACTGGCTTGTCCAGATCGAAGCCGCAACGGTGCAGGTGACAGGTGTGAAACTAGAACGCACCGAAACCGGACTGGATATTGTGCTAGAAACCGCTGAGGGCAAACCGCTCCAGGTGGATACTACAAAGTTTCGTAGCGAAGGCAATAGTCTGATTGCCGATATTCCCAATGCAGTGCTGGCGTTGCCCCAAGAGCAGGCGTTTGTGGCTGAAAATCCCACCGCAGATGTTGCCAAGGTGCAGGTGGTGCAGCAGGATGCGAGCAATATTCGCGTTAGTGTGGATGGGAAAGAGGCTCTACCCAAAACTAAGGTGACGTTGAAGACGGGAGGATTAACCTATAGTCTCAACCCAGCATCGGAGGAGCCAGATGAGGAAATTGAAATTGTGGTGACGGGGGAACGGCAGCAGGATGGTTACCAGGTGCCGAATGCGAGTACGGCAACGCGGACAGATACACCGATTCGAGATATTCCCCAGTCGATTCAAGTTGTACCACGACAGGTACTAGAAGATCGTGGTGTACGAAGGGAGCTTGAGACATTAGAGACTGTCAGTGGTGTGATTGACAATGACACTAAACCTACCGAGCTTTCGTCTGACGTTGCCATTCGAGGATTTTCTGCCTTCACTCGTCTCCGAAATGGTTTACGCACTGAAGCTGGTTCAGGTTTTACCCCAATTGGAACGATTGAGCGGGTCGAGGTGCTGAAAGGTCCCGCTTCAGTTTTGTTTGGAGCATTAGAACCGGGTGGGGTTGTTAATTTTGTGACTCGGCAACCTTTGGCTGAACCTTACTACAGAATAGAATTTGAAGCAGGTAATTATGGGTTTTATCAACCTAGTATCGATCTATCAGGACCATTGACTGAGGACGGAAGTGTCCTGTATCGCCTAATTGCTGCCTATCAAAGTGGAGGAGACTTTAAAGATTCAACTCCTATCCAAGAGCAAGCAATCTCTATTGCACCCTCAATTACATTTAGGCTGGGCGATCGCACAGATCTAAATGTTTACTATGAGTATAGTAAAACCGATGAAAATTTTTGGTTTGAACCTCTTCTCAGCGATGGTAGCTTAATACCTAGAGATGTTTATGCTAGCTACTTTTCATCATCTTTTAGTGAGAATCATAGAGTTGGTTATAACCTAAATCACAGATTTAACGATAGTTGGCAGCTTCGTAACAATCTTTCGGCAACTTTTTCTACAGCGCCAACCAAAGATATTGGATATACAAATTTATTGGAAGATCGTTTCCTTACAGATTATCTTGCCTTTACAGGCGATTTTCCAGTAGATAAATACTTTGGACAAATTGATGTGGTTGGAAAGTTTAAGACTGGCTCAATATCTCATCAGCTTGTAGTCGGCTTTGATTTCGATCGTCAAGTGCAATATTTCGCGTATTATGAGAGTCCAGTTGACCTACCCCCACTAGATATTTTCAATCCAAATTATGATGTCTCGCTGCCAGAAATTCCGTCTGGTTCGTTTACAGATATTAATATTAACCAATCCTATGGAGTTTACCTTCAAAATCAAATTTCCTTTAGCGATAATCTGAAAATGCTGATTGGTGGTCGCTATGATTGGATATCTGATGAATCTGGTCCCGTTGATGGCGATCGGACATCTCAAAACGACGGAGCCTTTAGTCCCCGTATTGGCTTGGTCTATCAACCCAGCAAAAATGTCTCACTTTATACTAGCTATAGCCAATCCTTCAGCCCGTCGATAGGGCGTAATCCAGATAATGAACCATTTAAGCCAACTAGGGGAACTCAATACGAAGTCGGTGTCAAGGCTGATTTTCTCGATGGTAAACTTTCAACGACTCTAGCGGCCTATCATCTCACAAAAACGAATGTGCTAACTCCCAATCCCGATCCCGATCTAGCGAGACAAAATTTCCAGGTGCAAGTTGGGGAACAACAAAGTCGCGGTATTGAGTTAGATGTTACGGGTGAAATCTTACCTGGTTGGAATATCATTGCTTCCTATGCACTCACAGATACAGAAGTCACCAAAGATAATTCCATACCCAGTACAGTTGGTAATCGCTTTCAAAACATACCACAACACCAAGCAAGCCTCTGGACTACCTATGAAATCCAGAAAGGAGATCTGCAAGGACTAGGATTTGGCTTAGGGTTATTTTACGTTGGTGAGCGTCAAGGCGATCTGGAAAACTCATTCCAAGTAGGAGATTACCTGCGGACTGATGCTGCAATTTACTACCGTCGAAATGGGTTCAATGCAGCAATCAATGTTCGCAACCTCTTCGACATCGACTATGTTAGTTCTGTCAGCAGTGGCCCACTCTTTATTAATAGAGGAAACCCACTGACCATTACTGGCTCTGTTAGTTGGGAGTTTTAACTTGTGCTTTGTGTTAGTTACCGAATAACTAACACAAATTGTCATAGAGTTTAATGCTACAGATAAATAGCCTAATGGATGTAAAAAAATGCCTGATGAGTTATGGGGTAATAAAGCCATTGCTACTAATAGCTTTATCCTTTTTTTTGGTTACACTTTGCAACAGTTCGGAGATTCAACCGAGTAATATTTCAACGGAACACGCACCAAGGATCTCAATACCTTGCCGAGTTGTTCAACACGTAATGGGGGAAGCCTGCGTTCCCAATTCTCCTAAACGGGTTATTGTTCTTTCACACCGTGGTTTGCTGAGTCATGCACTTACTCTAGGTGTTAAACCTATAGGTAGCAATGCTAATACACTTGAGGATTTTAAGGGCAACTATTTGCGCGAACAATCCTATTTAGGCGAGAAGATAGAGGGAATCCAGCAAGTAGGACTTCCAGATAACCCTAATTTGGAGAAAATCTTGTTGCTTAAGCCTGATTTAATTTTGGCTTGGGAATCCCTCAAATCACTACATCCTTTACTTTCTCAAATTGCACCTACGGTAGTGATTCCTGATGATACGCCCGACTGGAAAGCCCAATTTAACTTTGTAGCTGAGGTACTAGGGAAAGAAGCAGTAGCACAGCAAGCCTGGGAACAATACTATCAGAGAATTAAAGAACTCAAAGTAGCATTAGGTAATCGCTATCGAAATTGCACAATTTCAGTCGCTAGTACCGCTCCTGGCAATAATTATACTTTGGTAAAAAATTCATTTGTCGGCTCTATTCTTGATGAAGTTGGACTGCAACGCCCAACAGCACAGAATGTTGTTGTGCCCAGTGGTGGAATTTATCACATCTCTGAGGAAAGACTGGATATGCTAGATGGCGACTTTTTATTCCTTCTATACACTCATGATTATGGAGAAATGGAGACTTATCAGAGATTAAAGAAAAAGCCCATTTGGAAACAGCTAAAAGCTGTTCACAATAATCAGGTTTTTCTCGTCGATTTTTGGAAATGGATATGGAGCGATCCATCTGCTGCTAATGCCGTGATTGATGACCTTTATAAATACTTAGTAAATTCTCCTTAAACCAGTGCTCAAACATAGTACGATCGCCGATCTTGTAGGAAACGTGCGATCGGGGTTTGTGGGAACTGGGCGATTCTCTACGAGACAGTAAAGCCGAACGGAGCATATTGAGAAGGGGCGATCGCTGAACTTGCAAGTGCGATAGAGGTAATGAATGAAGCGATCGCCCTTCTCGCTTTTCCCCTCAACCTAAAGCAGGCGATCGGGATCTTCACCCAATTCTCGCAGCCGTTCAGCCAGCCGTTCAGCCCGTTGTCGTTCCACTTCTGCTTCGCTGAGGTGGCGATCGCCCCCTCGATCGAACCACGCCAACTGCTCCTGCAACTGGTTATCTGACATCACCTGACAACGCCCGATGCCTAATCCCACTTCAGGCATCCAGTACGGCTCTCCCTGCTGTAACTTATACTCACCCTTCACCAGCTTATACACCTCAAACGCCTGATGCTTCTTGTAACGCTTCTGCCCCCAAAGTTCCGGATTGTACACCACGTAGTACAGCACCCCCAACTTGGCATAGATACCCATCTTGTCGTCGTACTCACCCCTGAGCGTTTGAGAGACCATCTCCAAGACGAGAATCGGCACCACCCCCGCTTCTTCCCACACCGCATAGCTCAGGCGCGATTTGCCCCCCTTGCGCCGCTCAACACCAATACTCAAAAAGGCATCGGGTACCACAGGGATAGTGGGATCTTCACCCGTGGTGTGATAGACCGCCATATCCACGCCAAAGAACCAATCCATCTGCTCAGCCCAAACGGTTTTGAGGAGGAAGAGCAACACATTGGGCAGTAGATTTTGGTCTTCATTATCCACAGGGGTGTCATCCGAGCAGGGCAGGTCGGCAGTGCTGGGTAAGGAATGTGACAGGGGCTGAGAAACCACGGAACTTACCACCAGAAACGACTCTTTGAGTATAAGCGATCGCCCGTCTTCAAAGCTTAGCAACCCTTTTGAATCACGTCGCATATTACTATCATTGCACCGCTGAATCTTACCACTGTTAATTTTGCCACTCCAATGCGCCAACTCCCTTTACTCCGTCTCCTGCGCTATGCCAAACCCTATCGATTTCAAATCTGGGGAGCCATTCTTTGTTCGATCTGCCGCACATTACTTGACCTGGCACCGCCTTATTTAATCGGCGTTGCGGTAGATGTGGTCGTCGAACGAGAAACCTCACTCATTGCCCGCTTGGGCATTCAAGATCCGCTGACTCAGTTGCTCGTGCTATCACTGCTGACGATCGCTACCTGGGGGCTAGAATCCCTCAGTCAGTATGGAGCCGATAAGCTCTGGCGTAACCTGGCACAAACCCTGCAACACGAACTGCGGGTTGATACCTACAATCACTTACAAGCATTGGAACTCGCCTACTTTGAAGATCGCAGTACTGGAACTCTGGTCTCAATTCTCAATGACGACATCAACCAGCTAGAGCGCTTTCTCAACTTTGGTGCTCAAGATTTACTCAGTTTCTGCACGCGAGTGTTCGCCGTTGGATTCAGTTTTGTGCTTTTGGCTCCGGGGATTGCCTGGTTCGCGATGCTGCCAATTCCCTTCATTTTATGGGGAACCTTTGCGTTTCAGTTCCGCTTGGCTCCCCGTTATGATGCGGTACGCGACCAGGCAGGATTGATTAGCGATCGCCTCTCTAACAATCTCTCTGGGATTGCTACTATCAAAAGCTTTACGGCTGAAACTTATGAAAGCGATCGCGTGTATCAAGAAAGTGATGTTTATCGGCGCAATAATGGGCGGGCGATCGCCCTTAGCGTTGCCTTTCAGCCTGTATTTCGATTCTTTATTCTACTGGGGTTTGTGCTGACCCTGTACCTGGGTGGCAGAGAAGTGCTTCAGGGGCGGCTGAGTGTGGGAACCTATGGCTTCATGGTGTTCATCGTTCAGGATTTGTTGTGGCCCTTCACTGAACTGAGCGAAATCATGGATGAATATCAGCGGGCGATGGCTTCTATTCGTCGCGTGATGGGATTGTTAGATACACCAACTGCAATGCCTTCCGGTCATCATCGACTGCCCCTCACCACAGTTCGAGGAGACGTGCAATTTGAAAAGATTACGTTTGCCTACAGAGATCGCAATCCGGTTCTCAACAATCTTTCTTTGCAGCTTCCGGCAGAAGCCACCATTGGCATTGTGGGCGCAACGGGTTCAGGGAAAAGTACGCTGGTAAAACTGCTGCTGCGCTTTTATGAAGTGCAAAGCGGACGAATTTTGATTGATGGCATTGATACTCGCGATCTTAATTTGTTGGATTTACGGAAATGTATCGGTTGGGTCAGTCAAGATGTGTTTTTGTTTCATGGTACGGTAGCTGAGAACATTGCCTATGGCAGCTTTGATGCGAGTCGCGAACAAATCGTTCATGCCGCAAAATTGGCAGAGGCGCATGAGTTTATTGAGCAACTGCCCCAAGGCTATCAAACCATTGTGGGAGAGCGCGGACAGAAGCTTTCTGGGGGACAAAGACAGCGAATTGCGATCGCTCGTGCCATTCTCAAAGATCCGCCAATTTTGATTTTAGATGAAGCCACTTCGGCGGTAGACAACGAAACTGAAGCTGCCATTCAAAAATCCTTGAGTAAGATTACCCAAAATCGCACGACAATAGCGATCGCTCACCGACTTTCCACCATTCGACATAGCGATCGCATTTACGTCATCGATAAAGGCGAAATTGTCGAGCAGGGCAAACATGAGGAGTTACTAGCACTCGATGGCATCTATGCCAGTCTTTGGCGCGTGCAGTCTGGTATTTAGGAACGCGATTCGAGCCGCAGTTGCTTTGCTTGCAGTGAATTTAATGCAACAATTAAGAGTATTTCTCATTTAAGTAAGAGATAGCAATTCTTGGTTTGATGCTGTACGCTTTGACCTCTCCCCAAACCCCTCTCCTACAAGGAGAGGGGCTTTCCCCCTTCCCTCGTAGGGAAGGGGGGTAGGGGAGTTAGGTCTCTTGGTGTAGCTCATTTATTCGATCGCTGCTATATAGTTGGCTATAGTGCCGATCGCGATCGCTATTTAATAACAATAGAAATTATCGTTAAACTATGGCAAAAACTATGACAAACACAGACTTTGACGAACTGTGGCAAGAAACTTCTCATAAATCGAAAGGTTTTGAAACTATCGATCGAGGGAAGATTGTAGATATCTGTAATACCTACGAGCGGTCGGCAGAGTTACGCAGCGGATTAACTCTTTGTATATATGAAGTAGAGTTTATTGACGAACTCGTGTGGATGAGAGATGAGTTCGATGACTTGCAATGTGGGTTGAGTTTTTTTCTTTCAGGAAAAGTGATAATCCAGCGTCACGGTTTAACTATCGAAACTGACGAATCAGTAGGCAAATACTATTTAGAATGTAACTGCGATCTCAAAGAAACTGAGTGGTGGAAAGCCGGAGAGAAGTATTCTAGAATTTATTTGAAAATCGAACCACAGCAATTTTTTCAAAGTTTCGGCGAACAAGAGTTAGAACAAATACCATATTCCCTACGCCAAGCTGCAATTGGTGGTAATGTACAGCCCTATTACTGGCAAGGGGAGATCGCGCAGCCCATGTGGGCGGTGTTATGTAATATTCTACAATGTCCCTACCAAGGCTTGATGAAGCGGATGTATCTAGAAAGTCAGGCAATGGAATTAATGACCCTTCATTTCCAACAATTCCAAGAGCAGGATGTAGGCGATCGCAGCTTTCCAGTTAGAAAAGTAAGTGATATTGACAGAATTTACCAAGCCAAGAAAATTTTGCTGGAAAACTTAGAACATCCACCCAGTTTGGTAGAGTTAGCACGGCAAGTAGGACTGAATGACTTTAAATTAAAGCGGGGATTTCGGCAAGTTTTTGGGACATCTGCATTTAAATATTTGCACGACTATCGACTTGAAAAAGCCAGACAACTTTTAGCATTAGGAGACATGAGAGTTGAAGAAGTGGCATTCAGGGTAGGTTTTAATAGTCGCAGTTACTTTGCTTCAGCTTTTCGCCAAAAATTCGGTTTGAATCCCAAACAATACTTTCAGCATCGTCAAAAATCCCTCTAGCGTTCAAAAAAAATCCCTCTAGCGTTCAAATTAGAAATAGCGATCGCCTACTATACATAACACTGCCAGTTTAGTTAAGAAATTTTCTTAATACTGTCTAGTGATGTGAGGGAGTGTAGGTAGAGCGATGAAGTTAGATAAATTGTTTCCAAGCTTGGTGCTGACAAGTGCGATCGCTTTTTCGCTCGGCACTCCAGCAAAAGGTTCCGGCTCCCCTCTCCCAAGCTTGGGAGAGAGGCTGGGCGCTGCCGTGAGCCTGCCGAACGGGGTGAGGGCTGCTCCCCAACCAAGCGAAATCGAACTTCCAGTAACAATAACTCAAAGATTGCTACAGTCACCAATTAATCCCTCTTCCGTTCCCCCACAGGGTGTCGTACAAATTACGGGAGTTGCGGTCAATCCCAGCGATAAAGGTGTAGAGATAATTCTGCAAACCACTCAAGGGAAAGTGCTTCAGCCTGTAACTCAGGCTTCAGATAGAACGTACATTGCCGATATTCCCAACGCCGTACTCGTGCTTCCTCAAGGAGGAGAGTTTCGTCAAGATAACCCCGCTGGTGGAATTACTAACGTGACTGTGACTCAAGCAACTGCCAACAGCATTCGGATCGCAGTGACGGGGGCAGCAGCTTTGCCACAAGTACAGTTCTACGATTCTCCAGAGCGAGGGTTGATTTTTAGCATCGCGCCAGGTACATCCACCGCAGAGAGCGAACCGCAACCTGAAAAACCAACGCCTGAAGACGAACAGCAGATTGAAATTGTAGTGACGGGGGAGCGGGATGAAGGATATAACCCTTCTAATGCGAGTACGGCAACGCGAACTGATACCCCAATCCGCGATATTCCCCAATCGATTCAGGTAGTACCGCGACAGGTATTAGAAGATCGTGGGGTGCGAAGCGAGCGCGAGGCACTAGAGACAGTCAGTGGCGTGGTTGAATTTGACTCCAGTAACTCACCTTTTGCTGCTAACGTTTCTATTCGAGGATTTGGAGGATTTGGCACCACTCGTCTCCGCAATGGTTTGCGCACTGAAAGCGATTCAAGTTCGACTTTTACCCCAATAGGAACCATCGAGCGGGTAGAGGTACTGAAAGGTCCCGCCTCAGTTTTGTTCGGCTCGTTAGAACCGGGTGGAGTCGTTAATTATGCGACTCGGCAACCTTTGAGCGAACCTTACTACAAAATAGGATTTGAGGTAGGTAATTATGGATTTTATCAACCCAGCATCGATCTATCAGGGCCGTTGACTGAAGACGGAAGCGTACTCTATCGCCTAATTGCTGCCTATCGAGGTGGAGGGGATTTTACCGATTCAAGCTCGATCCAAGACCGGGTAATCTCGATTGCACCCTCAATGACGTTTAAATTTGGCGATCGCACTAACCTCAATATTTACTACGACTACAGCAGGTTCGATGACGATCCTTACTTCGATCCTATCCTCAGTAATGGTAGCTTAATACCTAGCAACGTTTATACTGCCTACTTTGCATCGCAAGTTAATGAAGTTCAAAGATTTGGTTATACCCTAAATCACAAATTTAACGATCGCTGGCAGTTGCGTCATAATCTTGGAGCAGCTTTTTCTAATTCATCTGGCAAATTTATTGAGTATACAAATTTATTAGAAGATCGTTTTCTAACAGATTACATTGCCTATTCCTTTGACTTTCCCATAGATAAATACTTTGGAGGAATCGATCTGGTGGGAAAGTTTAACACAGGTTCGGTATCCCATCAGCTTGTGGCTGGCTTTGATTTCGATCGCCAAGTAGTATATCGAGCCGATTATGACAATCTAGTCGATCTGCCCCCTCTAGATATTTTCAATCCCAATTATGACGTTCCACTGCCAGAAATCCCGACTGGCCCGTTCAACTTTTTTGAAATTAACCAAGCCTATGGAGTTTACCTGCAAGACCAAATTGCCTTTACTGACAATCTGAAAATGCTAATCGGGGGTCGCTACGATTGGCTATCTAATGAAACCGGCCCCCTAGATGGCGAGAGAACATCTCAAGACGACGGAGCCTTTAGTCCTCGAATTGGCTTAGTGTATCAGCCCAGCCAGAATGTTTCGCTTTATGCTAGTTATAGTCAATCTTTCCGGCCATCGATCGGGCGCAATCCAGATAATAAACCCTTTAAGCCCACTAGGGGAACTCAATACGAAGTCGGGGTCAAAGCCGATTTTCTCGATGGTAAACTTTCAACGACTCTAGCTGCCTATAATCTCACTAGAACCAACGTGCTAACTCCCGATCCAGATGCCGAACTAGCGAGACAAGGTTTCAGCGTGCAAGTTGGGGAACAACGCAGTCGCGGTATTGAGTTAGATGTCACGGGTGAAATTTTACCAGGTTGGAATATTATTGCTGCCTATGCCTTCACAGATACCGAAGTTACCAAAGATAATTCCATACCAAGTATCGTTGGTAATCGGTTTCAAGGCATACCGCAACACCAGGCGAGTCTCTGGACGACCTACACCGTCCAGAAAGGGGATTTGCAAGGGCTAGGATTTGGCTTAGGTTTATTTTACGTGGGCGATCGTCAAGCCGATTTAGAAAACTCATTCCAATTAGGAGATTACCTGCGAACTGATGCGGCAATTTACTACCGTCGAAATGGGTTCAATGCAGCAATTAACGTTCGTAACCTCTTCGACATCGACTATGTTAGTTCTGGCAGCAGTGGCACGCTTTTTGTTAATAGAGGAGATCCATTTACCATTATTGGCTCTGTTAGTTGGGAGTTTTAACTTGGGTTTGATGTTATACCATTTTGCAAAAATAGTGAGAGACAAGCGTTGATTGCCCTGGCCCCGTTTGGCAGGCTCACGGCAGCGCCCAGCCCCTTTCCCAGGCTTGGCAGAGGGGAGAAAGATACCTCTTAGGCATTTCAAAATGGTATTAGTTATTCGGTAAGTAATACAAATTGTCATAGATTTTAATGCTGTAGGCAACTAGCCCGATGAATGTGAAAAAATACCTGATTATTTTAAATCCGGTTAGCAAAACTAGGTTTAATTTATCCAGTCTGCGGCTCCCCTCTCCCAGCTTGGGAGAGGGGTTGGGGGTGAGGGCAGAATTCAGAATTTATCGGGTAATAAAGCCATTGCTACTAATGACTTTATCCTTTCTTTTGACTACAGCTTGCTACAGTCCGGTTATCCACAAGCCCAATCTATCAATCGCTCGCGCTCCTGACTGTCGAGTGGTTCAGCATCTCTTAGGAGAAGTTTGTATTCCAGTCGAACCAAAACGCATCGTTGCATTAGATTCTACCGGGATAGTAGATCCTTTACTAGCTATTGGTATTCGGCCCATTGGAATGGCCAGCCATCATCTTGAGGAAAAAGAAGATTTAGCTGGATTAATCCCAGATGAAGTAGAAGGAATTATAAGGGTTGGAGATGTCTATAGTCCTTCTTTAGAAAGGATCCTCAAACTGAAGCCGGATTTGATTTTGGGAACATTCTTTCACGAACAAATTTATCAACAACTATCAGCGATCGCCCCTACAGTTTTACTACAAGAACACCAAGATAATCCAATAAAGAAATACTTGCGCTATCTCGGTCAAATCCTTAATCAAGAAGTAGAAGCAGAGAAAGTGCTTTCACAATACCAAGCTCGGATTGCAAAATTACGAGAAAAATTGAATCGTCAGCCACAAGAAATAGAAGTTACCGTACTCGAACACCACACTGGTAGTTTCTTTCTTCCTGGGACTTCAGATGCTCCTCACGAAATTTTTGCCGACATAGGTTTAATTGATAATATTGCAGTTAGTGACGATAAACGTCAAGTTAGCATTGAAGTTTTACATAAATACGATGCAGATATTTTATTTTTTATGGACTATGTGGGAAAACCAAAATCCTTTTTACTGCAAAACCCGTTGATAGCTTCACTCAATGCCGTCAAAAACGATCGAGCTTACTTCGTCGAAACATCTAAATGGCATACCGGAGGAATTTTGGGATTGAATAGGATCTTAGATGATATTTTTGTTAAACGATATCTTGAAGTCGTGCCTAAAAACTCATAGATGTTACCTGGGTGCGATCGCTAGCGGCTCAGGGGAAGATATTCGATCCGGTCTTGGTATTCATTTTCATCCAATAGACACTTAAGGGACATTTGAGGAGAGCAACACCGATCGATGCGTCTTCAACTGTTGCAATCTAAGTCTGGCAGGCGATGGATTGTGACGCTGTTGCGATCGCATCCTTTCTCCATGCTCGATCCAATCCGTCAAATACCGCTCTGCTTCCTGCCGTCAACCCAACCCACGACTATTGCTGGTGTGTCAAAGCTAAAGCCGATTGCTCTGGCCTCTTGCCATATTAAGGTCATTTATCTGTACAATTATTGTCAATAGTTTGCAATTAACTTTCAGATTTTCGATCGATAAAGCTACAAATACGCATTCCAGATGACAAAAGCGATCGCCAGTCCGCCTAGAGGCTCGAACCAGCTACAACTATCACCCTCGCTTGGTTTGATCGTCGGGGTGGTAATCTTACTAATCTGCCTCGTGTATAGCGTTTCGTTGGGCGCAGCCGAAATTCCTTTACCTCAAATTTTGACCTCTTTCACCGCTTTTGATGGTTCCTACAATCATTTAATCGTGCAAACGGTAAGATTACCGCGATCGCTGATGGCGATTCTCGTCGGCTCCTCTCTAGCCATGTCGGGAGCCTTGATGCAGGGCTTGACCCGCAACCCTCTAGCCGATCCGGGAATTTTAGGCATCGAGTCAGGAGCAGCACTAGCTGTGGTGGCGACAATTTTCCTCTTTGGCAGTTCTAGCTTGAGCGTTTTAACCGTTGCTGCCTTATTAGGTGCAGCAGGGACGGCAATTTTAGTCTACTTCCTCGGCTCTCTAGGAAGAGGAGGTGCTACCCCGCTGAATCTCACCGTAGCTGGTGCGGCGCTAACCGCGCTGATTTCCTCATTTACCACCGCTATCTTGCTTGTCAGCCAACAAACCTTAGAAGAAATTCGATTTTGGTTGGCTGGCTCGCTGGCGGGGCGCGATACTGATATTCTTTTGCAAGTATTACCTTTTATCGGGGTAGGAGCGATCGCAGCTTTAGCTCTGGGCAAACAAATTACCACTATGAGCCTGGGCGAAGATGTAGCCAAAGGTTTAGGTCAACAGACGGCTTGGGTAAAAATTATCACTGCGATCGCTGTAGTTTTACTCGCAGGAGGTTCGGTAGCCGTAGCCGGACCGATTGGCTTTATTGGCTTAGTCGTTCCCCATATGGTGAGATTTTACCTTCCCACCGATTACCGTTGGATCTTGCCTTATTGCGCCGTTGGGGGCGCAATTTTACTGTTAGTGGCAGACATCGCCGCGCGGGTGTTGCTCAAGCCTCAAGAATTACCCGTAGGGATTATGACAGCGCTCGTGGGCGCTCCATTTTTTGTTTATCTGGCTAAGTCAAAGGTGAAAAAATGAAGTTAGATGGGCTAGTCGTTCGATCGCAGTCAATTTCATTCCAGATCGATCGCCGCGTACCACCAGTGCTACTCGGTTTGGGCGCGGTGATTTTAGTAGCTATAGTGCTAAATGTCGGACGGGGTGAATATCCCATCGCCCCGTTCGATATCGTCAAAACTCTGTTGAATTTGGATACAGGAAATCCCGACCATGCTTTCGTCATTAACACTCTGCGCCTCCCCCGCACCATAGTCGCTTTCATGGTCGGCATCGCCTTTGGAATTTCCGGCGGGATCTTTCAAGGTTTAACCAGCAATCCTTTGGCCGATCCCGGTATTATTGGCATCAATGAAGGGGCGAGTTTAGCTGCCGTAGCGGTTATCGTCCTATTTCCGTCAGTGCCAATTTACATCTTGCCGCTCTCAGCCTTTGTCGGTGCGTTTTTGATGGCGGTGTTAATTTACTCCCTAGCCTGGAATAAAGGGAGTTCGCCCATTCTGTTGATTTTAATCGGCGTGGGTTTATCGGCGATCGCAGGTGCTTTCACCAGTTTCCTGCTTACCTTCGGGCAAATCGAAGACGTGAGTAACGCTTTGGTTTGGTTAGCTGGCAGCGTCTACGGACGTACTTGGGAACAAGTATTCTCCTTCTTGCCGTGGTTAATTATTTTCGTCCCGCTGGCGCTCACAAATTCCAGACATTTGAATGCTTTGAACCTGGGGGACGATATCGCCAGAGGTTTGGGCAGTCGGGTGGAATGGCAGCGCGGCTTGCAGGTATTGGTAGGCGTAGCCTTAGCAGGTGCAGCAGTCGCCACGGCTGGCACGATTGGCTTTGTCGGTTTGATCGCCCCTCATTTAGGTAGGCAGTTGGTAGGAACCAACCATCAAGGGTTGATTCCGACTGCGGCCTTGTTGGGAGGGGGGATAGTGGTGTTAGCAGATTTGCTAGGAAGAACTTTGTTTGCCCCGATCGAACTTCCTTGCGGGGTAGTGACGGCGGCTGTTGGCGCTCCTTATTTTCTGTACTTATTGATTCGCAATCGGCAAAAATCTAGCTTATGAAAGAACTATCTGCTCGAAATCTCTCTTTAGCTTACGATAACACGACTATAATCCGCGAATTGAGTTTAGAAATTCCTAGCGGACAAATTACGGCTTTAGTCGGTGCCAATGGCTGCGGTAAATCGACCCTATTACGGGGACTGGCCAGGTTGCTCAAACCCCGTGGCGGTGCAGTCTATCTCAACAGCAGTTCGATTTTGCAGATGTCTACCAAAGAAGTTGCTAGGCAATTGGGAATTTTACCCCAAGCTCCAGTCGCACCGGAAGGGTTGACAGTCAAAGATTTAGTGGCGCAAGGGCGTTATCCCTATCAAAACTGGTTGCAACAGTGGTCGCCACGAGATGAAAAAATCGTCCAGCAGGCGCTCTCGATTACCCATTTGCAGGAGATGTCCGAGCGATCGCTCGATACTTTGTCTGGCGGACAGCGACAGCGGGCTTGGATTGCGATGGCGCTAGCGCAAGATACAGAGATTTTACTTTTAGACGAGCCGACGACTTTTCTGGATTTAGCGCACCAGGTAGAAGTTTTAGATTTGTTGTACGAGTTAAACGATCGAGGACGGACGATCGTGATGGTGTTGCACGACTTAAATCAAGCGTGCCGTTATGCCGATTATTTGGTAGCTGTCAAAGACGGTCGGATTTTTGCGGCCGGAACGCCAGATGCAGTCATGACTGAAGAGACGATCCAAGCGGTATTCGATCTAGAGTGTCGCGTCGTTCGCGATCCAGTTTTGGGTACGCCGATGTGCGTGCCGATAGGACGCAAGGGGGAAAATAAATCATTCTCACGATCTGTGTAATATCGATTACCTAAATCATTGCTACAAATCTCCCCCTGCTCCCCCTGCCTAAAGATGCTTGCCATCTGTAGCAAAATTAAAGAGAAACGATATAAATCTGTCATCACAGGCCCTCGATCGCACCTTCGGCTTGATGTGCGATCGCTCTTAATTTATCGATCGTATCTCTGTCAACTTTTTGCCATAACCCTCTTTGATGTGCTTCTAACAATCTTTCTGCCATATCTCGTAATGCCCAAGGGTTCTTGGCTTGAATGAATGCTTGCACGTCAGCATTGAAAATGTAGGCTTCAGCTATCCCCCGATACATGAAATCTTCGACGCAATTAGCCGTAGCATCGTAGGCAAATAAATAATCGACTGTCGCGGCCATTTCAAATGCACCTTTGTAACCGTGGCGCATGACTCCAGCGATCCATTTAGGGTTAACAACGCGGGAACGATAGACGCGATCGATTTCTTCTTTTAGTAGTCTAATTTTGGGGTTTTCGGGAATAGAATTATCGCCAAAATAAGTTTGAGGATTTTTTCCAGTCAGAGTGCGAACTGCAACTGTTAAACCGCCCTGAAATTGGTAATAATCATCAGAATCTAGCAAGTCATGTTCGCGATTATCCTGATTGTGCAAAACTATTTGCATCTGTTGGAGGCGCTTTTCAAACGCTTCTGGGGCAGAAATAGCAGACAAGTTATTGCTGATAATTTCTCTACCTCTCCCCCTCTCCCCCTCTCCCCCTGATGTATAAGCGTAGCAACTCCAATTAATATAGGCGCGAGCTAAATCTCGATCGTCCGTCCAATTTTGAGATTCGATTAAACCTTGCAATCCGGCACCGTAAGCGCCAGGTTTGGAACCGAAAATGCGGTGGTGCGATCGCAATTCGGCTTGTGGTTTGGTTAACCCGGCTGTTTGCCAAAACTCTGTTTCTTGGCGGACTCGATCGGCTAGAGGGTTTTGGGCGGCAGGTTCGTCTAATCGAGCTACGGCGGCGACAGCGCGATCGAATAAATCGATTTGGTGGGGAAAAGCATCGCGGAAAAACCCAGAAATCCGCAGCGTTACGTCAACGCGGGGACGACCTAAAATCGATAGGGGCAAAATTTCAAAGTCAATTACCCGCCGCGAGGGGCGATCCCAAACGGGTTGGACTCCTAGTAAGGCTAGGGCCTCGGCTAAATCGTCTCCTCCGGTTCGCATGGTAGAGGTTCCCCAAACGGATAAGCCGAGAGTTTGGGGATATTCGCCATGTTCTTGGGTGTAACGTTCGATCAGGCTCTCGGCCGCCTTTTTACCCAAAATCCAAGCGGTTTCTGTGGGAATCGATCGAATATCGACTGAGTAAAAATTGCGTCCGGTGGGTAGAACTTCCGGGCGACCTCTGGTAGGCGCACCAGCAGCACCACTATCGATATATCTGCCATCGAATCCCCGCAGCAAATTGACGATTTCCTGGTTGGTTTGTTGCAGTGCGGGGAGCAGGCGATCGCTTATCCAGTTTAATTCTCTTTGGGTGGCAATGCCGATTTTGGAGTTTTTAACCACAGATGAACACAGATGAACACAGATGTTTTCTTGTGCAAATTTGTGTTGGCTATTTTCGATGAGTTGTTCTACTAATTCGGCAGCAGATCGTTCGATCGCCTCTACCATGTCACCAATTGTGCGGCAATCTTTAAGATCGATCGCCGTATCCTCTACAACGGCCGACAAATCTGCTGTTAGAGGGTCAAAGTCTAAGTTCCAATCTTGGGCTAAGGCGCGGGTAAGGCCTAAACGATTTTGTCCTGGATGGCGAGCGATCGCTACGATTAAATCTCGCAATTGTCTCCCTTGAGGACATTGCCCCAAAATATGCAAACCATCTCTGATCTGTGCCTCTTTCAACTCGCAGAGATAGCCATCAATGTTGGCAATGGAGAGTGCAGAACCGAGTTTTGAGCGTTCAGTTAATAATTCTCCGCCCTCTCCGCTCTCTTCGCTCTCTCCGCTCTCCCCCTCTCCTCCCAAATCGCCATCTAAGTTCTCTCGTGCAACTAACTGGGCAATGCGATCGCTAATTACGGGCAATCTGGTCGGATCTAAACTTTGGGCTTCGTAGTATTCATCGATTAAACTTTCTAGATGCTGCAAAGAGCCGTATAATTCGGCTCGCGTCATCGGGGGTGTGAGGTGATCGATAATGACGGCTTGCGATCGCCTTTTGGCTTGCGAACCTTCACCGGGGTCGTTGACTATAAACGGGTAGAAATGAGGCAGCGGGCCTAGTGCGACTTCGGGAAAACAGCTATCGGAGAGAGCGACGCTTTTTCCTGGCAGCCATTCGAGATTGCCGTGTTTGCCAATATGGGCGATCGCTTGTGCGCCAAAGTGCGATCGCACCCAGTGGTAAAAAGCTAAATAAGCATGGGTAGGCTCTAAATCTGGAGCGTGATAATTCAAACTCGGATCGAGGTCATAACCCCGCGCTGGCTGAATGCCTACGAAGATGTTGCCTAACTGAATCCCTGGAACTGAGAAAGAGGAAGCGCACAGAGAGTCTCCCCATCTCCCCCTCTCCCCATCTCCCCCTCCCGCAAAGCACTCTCCCCAGCGATCGCCGATCTGCTGTACTACGCTAGATGGTAATGCAGAGAAATACTGTTGATATTGTTCCAGTGATAATTCTTGCTTGACTGGACGTAAAGCTAGTCCTTCTGGATCGTTGGTGACTCCAGCGGTTAAGCGCCAGATGAGTTCGTCGCCTGTTTGGGGAATGTCCTCAACTCGGTAGCCAGCTTGCTGCAAAGCTTTGAGGATCTCTATGCAACTAGCAGGCGTGTCTAATCCTACGCCATTAGCTAGCCGTCCGTCGCGGTTGGGGTAATTTGCCAAAATTAGGGCGATGCGTCGCTCTTCAGGCGGCGTTTGCTGCAATTTCATCCAGTTGGCGGCTAAATCGGCGATAAAGGCAATGCGATCGCTAACTGGCTCGTATACTACAACATCGGTTTCTAACTGCGAATTCCAAGTTTGTACGGCTTTAAAGGAAACCGCCCGGCTAATTATGCGCCCGTCTACTTCTGGCAAAGCGACATTCATTGCCAAATCTCGCGGCGATAGCCCTTGAAACTGAGATTGCCACTGCTCTTTAGTACCGCTGCTCAAAATTACTTGCAATACTGGCACATCTATTTGCTGCCATAAATCTACTTGGGGTGTTTCTGTTTCCAGTTTGGCAACCGAAAAACTAGTGGTATTGAGCAACAAGCCAATGCCCTCTTCCTCTGGCGGTTGAAAATACTCCAACAGTTCTGCTTGCACGTCAGGTTCTCGCAGGGAAGAAACGAAAACGGGTACTGGTTGTAGTTGTCGTTCGGCTAAAGCTTGGCAGAGCGCATCTATTACCCTGGTATTCCCAGCCAAATAATGAGCGCGATAAAACAAAATCCCCACTTTTTCAGGGGGCATGGGGCATGGGGCATGGGGCATGGGGCATAGATTATTCTCCGTATTTCCCCTCTCCCTCTCTCTCCACTCATAAACTCCTACGCGAGGAACGACTTTTGGTGGGGGCGGATTGTATGCTTGTCCCAAAGAAGTGTCAGCGATCGACTTGAGGGCGTTGACGAAATTCTCAACTCCCCCTTCTGTGAAGTAACGCCACAATCGATCGACTGCTGCTAGAGATATGGTGGAGTGACCGATGAGATCTGGATCTGGGCGATCGTCTCCAGGTAAAACTATGAGAGCAGCACCAGTGCGTTCTACGGTTTCTTTAACTACTTCTAACCCGTATGTCCAGTAAGCTCTACCTCCTAGCAATCGCAGCACGATCGCTTTAGCTGGTTCTAAAACTTCTTCAGCGTAGGTATCAATGGTTAGTTGCTGCTGTAAATGCAACAAATTGGCAACTCGTAAACCTGGAAAGTCAGGCGGTAACTGAGACGCTGCTACAGATAAAGTTTGAATGTCGGTGTCGGCCGCCGTCAGAAATGCTATGGGGGCTGGTGTTTGTTCGATAAAAATTACGCCCTCACCTTGGGGGTTCCAGCCTCCTGGGATGGCAGCGATCCGGTGCATAAGCAATTTAGCAGTTAAAATAATAAAGTTAACGCCCAACCTATAATTTTCACCTCCGATCGTCGAGGTGGGTCTGGCGATGTCGTTCTGTTAACTCTCAGGCGATCGGCCCTTCCGATCGAGATTCTCAGCACGCTCAGAGATCTTCTTAGGCGACATACAACTAAACCGTCGATCGCAGTTCGGGAGAACCACAAGTTTACTACCAAATCGATCCCAAGAAGTTTCTGCAAATGACTCCTCGTGAAGAAAATCTTTATCTTCTTCATTGGGAGTGCGATCGCCCATCAAAATACCATCAATTTTTGATGGCTATTGTCAAGTTACCAAAAGTCAGAGGAAAACCAATTTTTGACTTTTGACTTTTGACTTTTGACTTGATTTGACCTTTCGTTAATAGGAAAAGCATTGCTATGAACCGTTCTTTGGCTTTAATTTCGACTCTATTAGTGTTGCCCATGGGTATCCTAGCCCAGACTAGCGCCAATGCTACTAGCAGAAATTCTGTGGAGCTAATGACACCAAACACTCTTCAATCGGCAACTAATAGCTCTCTACAGAATAGCCGTTTGCTCGCTCAATCTGCCCCTAGCCAGCCATCTACCCCTGCCCAGAGTCAGCCATCTACCCCTACGCAGGGCCAGCCATCTACTCCTACCCAGAGCCAGCCATCTACCCCTACCAAAGCTCAAACTCACTTTCAGCAAGCGTCGGAATACTTCAAGCAAAGAAAGTACGAACTAGCTTTAGCTGAATTCAACAAAGTCATCGAACTCGAACCGACTAATGAATTAGCTTACCTCGGACGGGCAACTATTTATCTAGGTCAAAAAGACTGGAACTCGGCATTAGATAACTTCAATCAGGCGATTAAATTCGATCCTAAATTGGCTTTGGCTTACTTCGGTCGAGGAGTTGTCCGCCTTCAGGTTGAAGGTCGCGATAGTGGGGTTGCCGATCTAAAAGTAGCAGCACAACTATTCCAAGAGCAAAAAGATACAGAGGGCTACCAACAAGTAACGTCGATTTTAAAAGAATTAGGAGAGTAACGCGGACCGAAATGTTATCTTAGTCGGACGTATAGAGACGTAGACTGCTACGTCTCTACACGCCTGAAAGCACTACTTAAATATTGCCATATAGCCACTTTACTAGATAAGCGATCGAAGAAATATACTTAACAACATAATTGTGGCTCTATTAACAATCTAAGAAAAGCCATATCTGGGTAATGGAATCGCACTAGCAAACGGTGCGGGCTTCCATTGAGGGCTTTTTTTCTGTAAACTAAATTGTAGTAGAAATTACCTCTATTGGGTATAAAAACTTATTGCTATCTAGTTTTCTTGAAGATTGGAGCTTCTAAGGGAGCGGGAAATGCCAGATTATCGATCGTCAAGCCTTAGTCGAAGTTTGCCATTAGCGACTGTAGATCGATTGCGTTCTTTGTGGCAGCAGATGGCTCATAATCTTGGCCGAGAAGCTGTAATTTTAACCGAAGATATTCTCTCTGAAGTAACGGTTAATTTAGAAGCGAACGAAAAACGCTTCATGGCGTTAATTTCCGATCGATTTAGTGCTTTACTAGTAGAAGTCTCAGGAAACGAGCAGGCAGAAAAATTAATAACTCGCAATCTTGTGAATGTAAGGTTAACTTTCGACCCTCAAGAAATTGCCTCATTTTTACTTAAAATCGTCAAGCAAAGATCGCAACAGGAAATCATCTCTAGCGTCGAACGAGCTTGCCGCAAAATCAAACCCAATGACCCTAATATTCAAAGCCAGTTTACTCTTAGCTTAATTGAAATTCTAGCAAATAATATCGAATCGAGTGAAGAATTAGAGACGAGCTACCCTTATGTTTCTGTTTGTCAACCGATAGAAGATGCTCTCCGCCAACAAGTCGAGCAAGAGAGGCTGTTAAATCAAGTAACCACTCAAATTCGTCAAAGTTTAGAACTCCCAGTAATCTTAACAACAGCCGTCGAACAAGTAAGACAATTTCTGCAAGCAGATAGATTGGTAATTTATCAATTCGCTGCTCGAATGAGTCGTCAAGCGATCGCTTCAGAGGTCAAGACAAAAGCTGAAGATATATCTGGAGCGATAACTACAGAGAACGATCGCATTCTGAATGGAATTGGTGAAATTATTTATGAGTCTAGAGCTAATGATTCAATTCCATCCGTGTTGGGTTTCAAAGAGGGGGAAGAATGCTTTATTGATGTTCCTAACTTGCGAGAAAAATATTGCCATGGCTTTACTCAAGCTGTATCAGATGTCGAAAGTGCGTATAGATTATTTCCCTGTTTTTTAGAATTAATGCGACAAGTACGAGTTAGGGCAAAACTGATCGTTCCATTAATAGTAGAATCGCAATTATGGGGTTTGTCGATCGCTCATCAATGCCAAGAACCCCGACAGTGGAAAGATAACGAGAAAAAGTTTCTCCAACAGATTAGCGAGCATTTGGCTATCGCTATCTATCAGTCTAAATTGTACGCCGAATTGCAAGAGCAAAAACAAAATCTAGAAAGACGAGCGATCGAACGCACCCAAGAACTGCGCGATGCTTTAGTAATGGCAGAATCGGCTAACCGAGCTAAAAGCGAATTTCTCGCCACTATGAGTCATGAGTTAAAATCACCTCTAACTTCAATCATCGGTTTATCTGCCACCTTACTACGCTGGCAAACAGCAGAATTGCCGTCAAAATATCAAGATTACTTGCAAATAATTCACGATCGCGGCAACCATTTGCTAGCGACCATCGACGATATCTTAGATATATCTCAACTAGAAGCAGGGAAAATCATCCTCAACGTTAGCGAATGTTCTCTGAGAGAAATAGCCGATCGCACTTTACAAACATTTCAAAAAGAAGCAGCCAGCGGGCAGATTAATCTCATGGTAGATTTTCCCGCTCAACCTGTAAGCGATCGCCTGAAATTCGATCCTAAGCGTCTCGAACAAATTCTCTGGAATTTAGTTAGCAATGCTATCAAATTTACTCCTGCTGGCGGACAAGTAATATTGCGGGTTTGGGTAGAACAAAACACGGCTGTTTTTCAAGTTGAGGACACGGGAATTGGGATTTCTCAAGAGCAGCGATCGCTATTGTTTCAAAAATTTCAGCAACTAGATTCTTCTCGTCAGCGTCAATATGAAGGCACCGGATTGGGACTGGCTTTAACCAAACAATTAGTCGAACTACATAAAGGAAAAATAGAAGTTGAATCCACTGTAGGTGTGGGTTCGACCTTTACCGTCTGGCTGCCAGAGCAATAAGTAATAAGTAATAAGTCGAATATAATAAATGAAATTAAAGATTAGCGATCGCCAACTCATTATCGTCTTATTACCGATCGTTACCCTTTTAGGCTTGCTCTCTAAATCCTATTCTGGATTTGGTAGCGAGTGGGTTAAAGATTATTCTGGCGATATACTTTATGAAGTGTTTTGGTGTTTATTTATATTTTTTCTATTTCCTCGAAAAACTTGGATAACTCAGATTGCTGTGGGAGTTTTTGGCGTTACCTGTGTTTTAGAATTGCTGCAATTGTGGCATCCCCTATGGCTGCAATCGCTGCGTTCTTCGTTGGTGGGTAGAACTATCCTCGGCACTACCTTTTCTTGGTGGGATTTCCCTCACTACGGGATCGGGAGCGCGATCGGGTGGTGGTGTTTAAATAAAATTAGCGATCGATAACATATTTTTGCTAAACAAATGAAAAGATTAGTTAAGGTTAAGCCGAACTCTAAACAGCAAAAAATTGAGGAATTCCCTGATGGTAGCATCGTCGCTTGTCTGAAATCGCCACCCGTAAAGGGGAAAGCTAATGAAGAATTGATTAAATTATTAGCCACCAAATTTAATGTTTGCAAATCTAGCATTACAATTAAATCTGGATTTTCCTCGCGACACAAATTGGTAGAAATTAACACTGACACCACCGCCGACGGGCAATAGGGTAACAAAAAGATCGATAATAAAGATTTCAGGATTGATATCGATCGCAGGCTAAGACTACAGAAAGAACTACTGGCGATCGAGACAGTCTCGTTTAAGAAACAAATATATTAGCCGATCGATATCTAGCAATGAAGGGGAATAAAATGTCACAGAATCAACCAAAGCCACCAAAACCAAACAACCAAACCTCCGAGAAATCGGCTACTACTCTAGTCGATAAATTCTTGCCTAGTTTCGAGCGCCTTCAGAGTTGGTGGAACGTGCTTTTGCAGAAAGTACGGGCTTTACTGCCAGAATCTACCAATCAAAAGCTTTCCGATCTAGGATTGACGGGAATTATTGCTGGCATTATCGTCCTTTTTCTTTGGATTGCAGTTGCCATCCTTTCTGGCGGCCCTAGTAGTGAAGTGGCAAAGGTGTCGCCAACAGGCGAAATTCAGGCTCCTCCAGAATTGCAAGCGCCCAAATCGCCAAAATCTGTTAAGGTGAATGCCGCTCCAACTCTGGGGATGACACCAGAGCAAAAGCTAATTGCTTCGATTCAAAAACAAGTAGCTGAAACTACCAAAAAGTACGGGGACGAACTAGTGCGCTCTTTTGAAGCTAATTTTCAAACCAGTCAATTGACGCTCAAAGTCAGCGATGACTGGTATACTTTCGATACTGCTAGGCAAGACGAATTAGCCGATCGGATGTTAAACCGCTCTCAAAAGCTCAATTTTAACAACTTAGAAATTTTTGACTCGAAAGGTACGCTCTTGGCTCGTTCTCCTGTAGTCGGACAGCATATGGTAGTTCTCCAGCGGGAAGCCAATATCTAATAGTCATCTCCTAAGATCTAGGGCAGGCAGGATGCTTACCTCACAAGAATTGCCAGATGTTCTCATACCATTTTGCTAAATATCTGCCACGCATAAATTCCTCGTAGGGGCGCAAAGCATTGCGCCCCTACCCAGGATGTGTCGCAACAAAAAAGCTTTTATGGTATCAACCCAAATCGATCGGTAGGAGAGGGCTTCTTTGAGGTGGGAGAGGGGATGGGGGTGAGGGCTGGATTCATGCTTTTAATAACCGGATTTACTATGACTTGTGGGATCGCCGTCCCGGCTGTCCCACGGCAGGCCAGATCCTTACCCCACAAGAATATTTCATCAATAGACCTCTTCAGAACTCAAAGGCAGACTCCGATGCCTACCTGACAATAATTGTTGGAGAGATCTAACGATCTAGGCCTGCTGTAGCTGCAAAATGAACCGCCAACCAAATGCAGGGAGGTTCGACACTAGTATATTCAACTCGATGCTTTTGCCGAGCGGGAATAAACACGTAATCGCCTGCTGCAAGCTGCTTTCTAGAACCATCAAAATATGATAGTTCTGCTTGCCCCTGCAATAAGATTACCCACTCATCTTTTTCTTGGTCGTACCAATCTCCTAGCGGTGTAATTTGTCCCGTAGAAATAATGCGCTCGATTAAAACGTTGCTAGTAGCTAATAAAGGTTCAAATAATTCTTCATTAGGCAATTCTAGAGATAAATTGAAAATATTAGACATCCTACGCCAGGGCAAAGTAGCCTTTTTCAAAGCAATCGTAACTGCCGATCGCTTTTACTTCCTACTAATTTTTTCGATTCTTCTTCTGCAATCTCGACTGTAGCCAACCACGAATCTTCTTCGGCTGCCAGCAACTTTTGGGCGGCTTCTAACATTTGACTGGCAATGTCTTTGAGATCGGTGCGATTATCTAAATAAGTCGTCAAGGCTTCCATCGGATCGATGCTGGTTCCAATTCCCAATTCTGGTAGGCGGGGTCTGGTTAACTGACTGACTAACTCCGCTTGAATCGTATAAGTGTGGGCCGAACTTAAAGCTTGATGCAAAGCAGGAGTATCGATCGATTCTAATTGTTCGGAACGCAATTTGTAGATCAACCGCACCACGGCATCGGCGATCGGTTTTTTCTCGATCGCTTTGATAATTGCCGCTTGTGGGTCTTCTATTTCAGAGACATCGACTTCGATCGTCCGAAAAGGTCTAGCAGCTACAGGGCAAAATTCCCATGCCACCTTGCCTTTTTCTAGTTCTACTAACACGAAGCCTTTATCTTCTTTCTCTTCGCTAAAATCTACCCGTTCGATACTACCTGGATATACTACTGGCGGATCGTTAGATTTATTCAAATTCTGATGGCGATGAATATGCCCTAAAGCTACGTAGTCGAAACAAGGACGAGTCAACATAGACAGGGGAATGGTAAAGCCTTTACCAACTGCCAGAAAGCGTTCGGCCCCCAAATTAGCATTGTCTGCCATTAAATGCCCCAAAAGTATGGTTGGTACATTCGGATCTAATCGCCGAATTTCAGCTTCTAAAACTGGTTCGAGGCGTTGAATTAATAATTTGTTGACATCAACTAAAGAGAGACTTTCTGTTTCTTTACGAGTTAACAATGCCGAACGAGTCAACCAAGGCAGAGTAATAACTTGAACCGCACCATTTTGAGTTTCCAACCGATGAGTAGTAATGCGATCGCCTACTACAAATCCAGGCACTCCCAAGGTACGATAAATGCACAAACTCGCGCCCCCTTGTCCTTGAGAATGTTGGTCGTGATTGCCGACTAGCAACACAGTCGGAATTTTAGCATCTACCAAGCGGCGAAACTGTCCGGCAAAAGCTTCTTGAACGTAAGGCGGTGGCGTGGCATCCGGGAAAGCGTCTCCCCCAAATAAGACCAAATCTACTGGTTCGGATAAGGCGCGATCGATACATTGCGACAAAGTATTGACGAAATCTTCCAGCCTCGTATTCAGTCCGGTTTCTGGATTGATGCTGCCATGCTGAAAACCCGACCCGATATGCGTATCCGATACGTGGAGAATTTTAACCATATCTAACTTTCACCAGGAAAATAGCGCCCTTGACCCCAATAATAATGCGATCTTACCCAAAGGCGATCGTCAATTATGAAAATTCTTTTAAAACTTATAAATAATAGTAAAAAATTAGCCTGAAGTTGGTTTGAGCGCATACGCTATAGACAGCGCCTTTGCTTGTGCGTCAGTCTGGTTAGAAGAAGAACTATGGCTGAAACCCCAGGGCAGTAACATTTTCAGACAGATATCTCCAGAAATTAAGGTTGAGGGCAGGCTCCGATGCCATTGGTGTCAAGTTAACGGTCAAAGCCTCGATCCGTCAGGGGTTGAAAACCCCTGCCTCATAGCTAAAGTCCTCTAATGGAAGTTAAAAAAATAATTGGGTAATTCTTGTGGGATAGCCCTCTGGGCTGTCCCACAAGAGTCCCACCCCACAATTACCGAATTTAATTCTTAACCTTCATAAGAGGACTGAATTCTGGTAAGTTTAGTCCACTTATGGAAGTTAAAAAAATAATTTGGTAATTCTTGTGGGATGGGCATCTTGCCCGTCCCACAAGAAGGCAGGCAAGATGCCTGCCCCACAATTACCGGATTTAATTCTTAACCTTCATCAGTGGACTTGGGCTTAAGCTGTGGAGTTTTGAACTTCTGGCGGTTATGGCTGAAATCCATGGTGTAGCAAAGGCTATAGCTCTAAGTTGACACCGATGGCAGGATACCTATCCCACAAGAATTGTTAGAGATTTCTATTACATAACTCAAGATTAGCCAAAGGATGAGGCTATGGAACAAAACGCATTAACAGTCATCGTTCCGATTAAGGATACAGAAGTTGAAGTTGAGGCTCTCACCGCAATTTTGACTGAAATCGGCAACAATATTGAAGAAAATCAATACGTTCGTTTCCGCGACACGCCATCGACTCATTTCGCTCGATGGGTAATTTTAAAAGATCGAGGCTTAGGTACCGATCCGAAACAGCCGCGCTTGCTTTTTACTAGCAACTACGATGGCACTTTTGAAAACTACATGAAGGAACTCGTAGAAAAAATCGGTTCGGGGATGGAATCGATCTGGAGCAAATGTGTCGATTACGATCCTAGTACGGCCAAAGACCCGACGCTGTTTGGAGAGTTCATCCAACAGCATTCAGTTAAAGCTAACACCTTCTATGTGGGCATTCCTGGAGCGACAGTCGAGAATATCCTCAACGGGATGGAGACGAGAACAACCATCGATCGAATCTTAGATGGTCTAGACCGTCAGGAAGCCAAAACATGGTTAGACCAGTTATCTAAATTGCTGCCCCGCACGACACCAACATCCTCTGGGACTAAATGGTCGCCCGGTGAAAAGATCGATCGCCAACCTCAACTATCGCTGCGTGCTAGGGCGATCGAATGGCTCGTAGGCGTGCGCCCTGGGAAAAAAAATCGCCACCCAGTCGCCTTAAAACCAGACCTGATTAAGCAGTTGGCACAGATTGAAGATAAGTCGGTACTAGTGCAAAATCAAATGACGATCGTTTCACCGATTAGACCGCAGTGGTTCCAGCGAGCTTTACTCAAATGGGTTTTGGGGGAAGCCCAAAAACGGCCTCAAACTAAACCGGGTACTCTGAACGGTATTGCTACGATCCACTTTGCCCGCTGGGTCATCATCGATAACGGTGAGAATTTGCTGTTTGAAAGCAATTACGACGGGAGTTGGGAAAACTATATTGACGATTTTGTAGACCTTGCCAGCACGGGAATGAATAGCATTTGGGGCAGTGCGATAAATTTCCCGACGGGTGGATGCCGCGACATCGAAGGATTTAAGCAGATCATTCGCTATTACCAAGTCCCAACTCAGGTTTTCTACAGCGCTTATCCCGATCTTACGGTCAAGAATATTCTCAACGATCTCGAACTCAGCAGAGCCGTCACTCGGTTTTTAACGGGTGCTTATAATTTGTAAGTTCGATCGCGAGAGAGCATGATATGAAATCCACTTAGCAAAAGTTGTTTGCCCTCACCCCGCCTCCGGCACCCCTCTCCAATAAAAAGAAACTTCCTTTTCCCTCTCCTTGTAGGAGAGGGCAGGGTGAGGTGGGAGAGGGGAGGGGGTGAGGGCTGGATTCATGCTTTTAATAACCGGATTTAGCATCACCCGATCCTTGAGGAGCAAAGATACAATGACTGACCTCGAAACCCAAGATATTCAAGGAATCATCATCACTGGTTACGGTCATCTTTCACACTCTAGTTATCTCTTTCTGCACGCGGACGATCCTGCTAAGGCTAAAGCATGGCTGGCGAAGATCGCCCCTCAAATAACTACTGGTGTCGAGTGGCCCGTGGGACCTGATGGCAAAATCCAGAAACCCGAATTGGCTCTGAACGTTGCCTTCACCTGCCAAGGACTGGCCGCAATGGGACTGAAGCAAAAGTCGATCGAAACCTTTTCCCCAGAATTTGTTGAAGGCATAGCGGAAGAGGCGCGATCGCGACGCTTGGGCGATACGGGAGACAGCGCCCCCCAAAACTGGGAGATTGGCGGCGATCGAACAGCCAAGCCAGAAATCCACGCCCTGTTAATAGTCCAAGGGCAGCCAAACGAAATCGAAAAACTCTGCCAAATCCAGATAGATCTAGCCCAGTCCCACAGCCTGCGACTGGCGGGCGAGGTACAACATGGATATTTACCCCCACCTGACGACGATAGAGAGCATTTTGGCTTCCAGGATGCGATCTCGCAGCCCAACATTGAGGGTAGTCCTAGAAAACATACAGACAACCAACCTGTCATCAAACCTGGGGAGTTTATTTTAGGCTATCCGAACGAGTACGAGTTGCTACCATCCACGCCCACTGTCCCCGCTGGCGACGATATCCACAACAACTTGAAACCAGAGTCGAACGAAGGGCAGCAAAAAGACTTGGGACGCAACGGCACCTATCTAGTATTTCGCAAGCTGCATCAAGATGTGGCTGGATTCCGCAGATATATCAGAGATAACTTCAGCGAATCAGAAAGGGAATTAGGGGCGGCTAAGTTGGTGGGGCGCTGGCCCGATGGCACTCCTTTGGTAAATTCCCCCGATCGCGAAGATCCTTCAAAGCCTTTTGAGAACGACTTCTATTACATGGAAAAAGATCCTAGAGGATATCGCTGTCCTCTAGGGGCGCACGTTCGCCGGGTCAACCCCCGCGATTCTCTGGGAGATAATCCTCAAGACTCGATTAAAAGCGTTAACCGCCATCGCCTAGTGCGACGCGGGGCGCTTTACGGCGAGAAGTTACCTCCAGGAATTTTTGAGGATGACCGTAAGGATCGTGGTGTTCTGTTCTTTTCTATCAATGCCAATATCCAGCGGCAGTTTGAGTTCGTCCAGCAAACCTGGATCGATAACCGGAAATTCAACGGCTTATACGACGAGAAAGATCCGCTGCTGGGGGATAACGATGGCTCTGACGGCATGACGATCCAGCACGAATTGCTGCGTCGGCGACTGACCGATTTGCCCCGTTTTGTCTCAGTCAAAGGTGGCGGCTACTTCTTTTTGCCCAGTATTTCGGCTTTGTACTTCCTCGCAGGGGTCAAAAAATTATGAATTATGAATTATGAATTATGAAATTACCACACCTATAAAGGGACGCGAGAAATATGAGTAAAACAGATGCCACTTTAGAACTCGGTCGAGAATATCCGCCTCCGGGGGAGGAAGCAGATATACAGAAAATCCAGGAGGCGATCGAACAACAACTCGATCGCGACTATCAACAAGGCATACGACCCGTGCGGCGCGACCAACACCCCAAAGCTCACGGTTGCGTCCAAGCTGAATTTATCGTCGATGACAATCTTCCAGAGCGACTTCGTTACGGCGTATTCAAAGAACCGCGAACGTATCAAGCTTGGATTCGGTTTTCTTCGAGTTCGGCACAAATGAAACCGGATACCCAGAAAGATGCCCACGGGATGTCGATTAAATTACTGGGAGTCGAGGGTGAGAAAGTGTTGGAAGAGGAAAAGTCTGAGACGACTCAGGATTTTATCTTGGCAAATAACCAAGCGTTCTTTGTCAGAAACACCGCCGACTATGTAGTTTTTATCTCCGCATTTAGTCGAGGAAATTTGCTGTCGTTCTTTTTCGGCTGGAATCCGTTTAAATGGCGCTGGCACGAGTTCAAGAATCTTTTATCTGCCACCCAGAAGAGCGTCTCTAACCCGCTACAAATTCAGTATTGGAGTCAGACTCCCTCCAAGCTCGGTCCCCATGCCATCAAATTTTCGGCCAAGCCTCGCTCCTCTAAAGTCGATCCCATGCCTGCTGCCCCAGGATCGGATTTTTTACAAGAAGTCATGGCAGAGCAATTAAAGACCGAAGAGGTTGATTTTGACTTTTTAGTGCAGTTGCAAACCGATCCTGTCAAGATGCCGATCGAAGATGCGACTATTGTTTGGGATGAGGCTTTGTCGCCCTTTGAAAAAGTTGCTACCATCCGCATTCCAGTACAGAGTTTCGATTCGCCCGCACAGATGGAGTTCGCAGAAAATTTATCGTTCACGCCGTGGCATACCTTACCGGAACATCAACCGTTAGGCAATACCAATCGCGTTCGCCGCAAGGTCTACGAGATGGTTTCCAAGTTTCGCCATCAGATGAACCAGACCCCGCGCCGAGAACCTATAGAGAATTAATCCTAAATATAGCAGTTCTCGATTTGATGCGATACATTTTGACCTCTCCCCAAACCCCTCCCCTGCGAGGGGAGGGGCTTTCCCCCTTCCCTACAAGGGAAGGGGGGTAGGGGGGTTAGGTCTGGATTTCACTAATTTGAGAAACGCTATATCTAGCTGCATCTTCCTGCGGCATAGCCGATACACTAGAGGTCTGGCGTAAGTCCTGGAATGTTCGATACTAAGAACAGGCGATCGTTTGAGAAAAGATAGATTTATGTTTGATGCCCTAGCCGAAAGTTTGGAAAGTGCCTGGAAGAAACTGCGCGGTCAAGATAAAATCCGCCAGTCGAACATCCAAGATGCCCTGAAAGAAGTGCGTCGCGCCCTGTTGGCCGCAGATGTCAACCTTCAGGTAGTCAAAGATTTTGTGGCTGAGGTCGAAACCAACGCCATGGGAGCAGATGTCATTTCTGGCGTGCGTCCCGACCAGCAATTTATCAAAATTGTCTACGACCAATTAGTTGAGGTGATGGGGGAAACTAACGTCCCTCTAGCCCAGTCCGAAAGAGCGCCGACAGTCGTTCTCATGGCTGGATTGCAGGGTAGCGGGAAAACCACCGCCACCGCCAAGCTGGCCTTGCACTTGGCCAAAAGCGATCGCACTGCCCTGTTAGTCGCTACCGACGTTTATCGACCAGCGGCGATCGATCAATTGCTGACTTTAGGGGAACAAATTAAAGTCCCCGTCTTTGAACTCGGTAGTGATGCCGATCCGGTAGAAATTGCCCGCCAAGGGATAGAAAAAGCCAAAGAACTCGGTGTCGATACCGTCATCGTCGATACCGCAGGACGATTGCAAATCGATCGGAACATGATGGCGGAGTTAGCCCGAATTAAAGAAACCATCCAACCCGACGAAACCCTGTTGGTGGTGGACTCAATGATGGGGCAAGAAGCCGCCAACCTCACTCGCACCTTCCACGAAGAAATCGGCATTACTGGGGCCATTCTCACCAAACTAGATGGGGATACTCGCGGCGGGGCCGCCCTTTCTGTCCGGCAAATTTCCGGTCAGCCAATTAAGTTTGTCGGGGTTGGGGAAAAAGTCGAGGCTCTGCAACCCTTTTATCCCGATCGCATGGCATCTCGCATTCTAGGGATGGGAGACGTTCTCACCCTGGTTGAAAAAGCCCAAGAAGAGATCGACATCGCCGATGCCGCCAAAATGCAAGAGAAAATCATGGAGGCGAAATTCGATTTCACCGACTTTCTCAAGCAGATGCGGCTGCTGAAAAATATGGGTTCGCTGGGCGGGATTATGAAAATGATCCCTGGCATGGGTAAATTATCTGGCGAACAGTTGCAAAAAGGAGAAGTCGAACTCAAGCGGGCCGAGGCCATGATTAATTCCATGACCAAAGAAGAACGCCAAAATCCCGATTTACTGGCCGGTTCTCCTGCCCGTCGCCGCCGGATTGCCAACGGTTCTGGGTTCGACGAATCAGATGTCAACGCCTTGGTGACTAAATTTACTCAAATGCGATCGTTCATGCAAGATATGAGCCAAGGCCGAATGCCGGGAATGTTTGACGGCATGGGCGGCAGAACCCCACCCGGTCATCGCGGCTATCCTGGCGGCGCTGCTAAGTCTAAAAAGAAAAAGGACAAGAAGAAAAAAGGGTTTGGGGACTTGTAAGGTAAAGATGGGGAGATGGGGAGATGGGGAGATGGGGAGATGGGGAGATGGGGAGAATTTTTAACTCAACACTCAACACTCAACACTTCACACTTCCTAACCTCCTGAACTCCTGAACTTCTGAACTCCTCAATTACATTTTCTGTTTGATAAAAGCCAAAACTTGAGCCATTTGTTTTTTCAAACCATCAATTTCTAACTGCATTTGGCTGATTTTGTTGTTGAGCAACTGAATTTCAGCCGCACTGGCAGTTGAGGCTGAGGCTTCTGAGGTGGAGCTTGACTGCGCGGAAGTAGATGACAAGACCGTGGGGCGCAATCTGGCTTTGCGCATCGCCTCTTTAATTGCTTCTGTCAGTCCCCTTTTATCAAAAGGTTTTTCAATAAATTCAAAATATTCAAAGGGTTCGGCAATTTTTCCAGTTACTTCTTCTTTCCGACCTGACATCACCACTAAAGGAATCTTTTGCAGTTCTGGCTGCACTTGAATCTGCTGAAAGATCTCCCAGCCGCTGAGCTTCGGTAAGATGAAATCTAACATAATTAGATTCGGACGTTCCTGACGGATTAAATTCATGCCCTCCGCGCCATCTTTGGCTTCGAGAACTTCAAAGTTACCCGCTGGTAACATTTCTCTCACCGTCTTTCTGATCACTCCGCTATCATCAATAACCAGGATTTTATGAGTTGTCACGATCGACTCCTTTATAATTCATTAAAACGACTACAGCCATATAGTTAAATGCTTAACAATTTAAAAATCCTCAGCAGATGCAGTTTCCTCGAAATAGAGACTACTGCCACTACGATCCCAGCAAATAGTAGTAAGGATAGAGCTTCGGGGCGATCGCATTTCGGTCGAGCCTAAAGGTTTTTCGCCAAATGTTTTGCCCAAACAAAACTCAAAAGTCAAAAGGATTAATTGGTAAAGTTTTGACAATGTTCTGCCTTGTTACTGATTTCTGCCTAGTTACACTACTATAGAATACCCATCTCTTAGCGATCGCGATCGCTTGGGTACGAGAAAACTATTTTTCATACACTAGTATATGGATCGCCCGATTGAAAACCTCGATGCTGCCAGCCCAAAGACAAATCAAGCCCAGTGGCGATCGGAAATTACCTCTTTGCCGCCTTGGCTGCGATCGCCTTTAGGGAAAGCTAGCGAAATCTCGACGGTGCAACGAATTATCAAGCAGCGGCAAATTCACACGATTTGCGAAGAGGGCCGCTGTCCGAATCGAGGAGAATGCTACGCCCAGAAGACAGCAACTTTTTTGCTGATGGGGCCGACCTGTACTAGATCTTGCGCTTTTTGTCAAGTAGATAAAGGTCACGCCCCGATGCCTTTAGATCCAGAGGAACCGCAAAAGGTAGCAGACGCAGTACGCAGCTTGGGCTTGCGCTATGTGGTTCTGACTTCGGTGGCGCGAGACGATCTGGGCGATGGGGGTGCGAGTTGGTTTGTGGCGACGATGGCAGCGGTGCGAGAGTTCAACCCCGAAACCGAAATTGAGGTGTTAACGCCGGATTTTTGGGGCGGCAGGGCAACAGATGAGATTTCTTTGATAGAAAGGCAGCGGCAGCGAGTAGTAGCAGTGGTCGGGGCCAAACCAGCTTGTTACAACCACAATATCGAGACGGTACGACACCTGCAAGGGAAAGTGCGGCGGGGGGCGCAGTACGATCGCTCTTTAGATGTTTTGCGCTGGGTGAAAGAGTTTGACTCTACTATTCCCACCAAATCGGGGTTGATGCTGGGACACGGAGAAACCGAAGCTGAGATTGTCGAAGCTTTGGCAGATTTGCGGGCGGTAGATTGCGATCGCCTCACTCTGGGACAATATATGCGTCCTTCTTTAGAACATCTTCCCGTCCAGAAATATTGGACACCTCAAGAGTTTGACGAGTTAGGGGCAATAGCTAAAAGTATGGGCTTTTCCCACGTCCGTTCCGGCCCGTTGGTGCGCAGTTCCTATCACGCTGGAGAGGGTGAATGAGGTTTAGGCGAATTGTAAAGGGCGATCGAAGCACATTAAGGTTGATGGCAACAACCGCCAGGGGTTGAAAACCCCTGTCTCATAGCGAAAGTCCTCTAATTGGTATCAACCTAAAATCTTAGCGATCGCATTATTAGCTTGAGAACCATAGCTTCCACCAAATAAATTGAAGTGATTCAAGATGTGATAGAGGTTGTAAAGGGTTTTCCGGTGCTCGTAACCTGGCTCAAGTGGGAAAACTTGGTTATAGCCGCGATAAAACCCCGCTGGAAACCCGCCGAATAGTTCGGTCATGGCCAGATCGACCTCGCGATCGCCTATATATGTAGCTGGGTCAAAAATTATCGGTTCCCCCGAAGCAGTAAAATCGGCATTTCCTCCCCACAAATCCCCATGGACTATAGAAGGTGATAGTTGATGATCTGATAACAATTCCGGGATTACCTCGACCAATCGCTCTCCTTGGGGAAAATTGCCGCCGCGCCGCCGAGCTAACTTTAATTGATAGCCGATCCGCTGAGTGGCGAAAAACTCCGCCCAATCAGATGTCCAGGTGTTAATTTGGGGAGTCGAACCGATCGTATTATTTATCTCCCAACCAAATTTAGCTTCCTTTTGAGGCGATCGGTGCATCGCGGCTAATTGTCTCCCCATTTCTTCCCAGGAGCCGCTACCGCCTAGATCGAGCCACTCCATTACCAGATAAGAACTATTGGCTGCCGTTCCCCAACAAATTGGCTGGGGGACGCGGATCGTTTGAGTCGATCGCATTTGCTGCAATCCTTTGGCCTCAGCCGCAAACATCTCTACCAGAGATCCTTCGTTGAGTTTGACGAAGTAGGTGCTATCGTCGCTGTTACTAATTACATAACCGCGATTGATGCAACCTCCACCGACAGAACGATGGCGCTCGATCTCAAATTTATCGCCCGTGACTTCCGAGATTCGATCGGCAATTTCTGTCCACACGATCGCTTGCTAGTAATATACGAGAGTTGATTACCTTATTTTATAATCTCGATCGATCCTTTTCGATAGGAGTTTAGATGTTCGAGTCGATCGTAAAGCCTTCAGTATTGCTACTGACATTATGTATTTTACTGGCTTCTTGCGCAGTTGACCCTCAGCAGGAAACTTCCCCAGAAGTCGGTTTGGAAACAGTTGTCACATCTCAATCTAAAAAGGAATTAGCGAGAGAAGTCCTTTTAGAAATAGGAATCGCGAAAAGATATAACTTGTATCTTAGTAACAGCATCGATCTAGGATTAGCCGATACAAGTAGCCATGCCAAATTGAGGGAGTGGTTGCACGAGATTATGGTGAGGGAAGCTGGGTGGGCAAAAATTGAAGAACAATATGTTGCTCGCCTGGAAGCCGATTTTTCAGAGTCAGAACTGCAAGAATTATTGAAACTTGCCAAACAGCCTGTAATGAAAAAATTATTACAGAACGAAATTCAGTCTTATAGTGATTCATCTAAAGCAAGACAGAAATTACTTTTTCAAGTGTGGGATGACTATAGTTCAGGTCGAATAAACCCACCCAAAGAGGTACTGCCATAATTTAAAAATTATGAATATTGGGTTTCGTTACGCTCAAACTCAACCTACAATTCTGCATATTGTAAGCTTGAATAGCACCTCTAGCACTCATTAATTTACAACTCGTCGATCGAACTGTTTTGCTAAACTAAAGAGCATCTAATTTAGATATTAAAATTGAGTTTAACTCTTGTGGTGCAGGCATCCTGCCTGCACCACGCATACGATTTTGGGAACTTACCTCATTCTGTCAGTCTCGATTTGCCATCTTAAATTCCAGAGGCTATAACTGGACAAGACAAATAAGAACCACGATCGGCTTGCAAGCAACAGGCTCAATAATCTAACAGGAGACGACTGTGAAAGATAAGCTCACAAAGGCCTTTTTGTCCTTCATGTTGCCAATTGTTTCTTTTCTCCCTTTTTCGACTTCAACAGCACGGGCACAAACACCCAGCGAGTTTCAAGATAGTAGTCCAGACCTAGTATTCATCAAAGTGACAAACACTGGGGCTGGGGTGCAGGTATTAGCGGCTAACGGTGCCAACAACTTTCAATCTGTATTTTTAAATGCTTTTTCTGCATTCCCTTCCGATCCCTTTAATGGCAGCTACTCGCTGGTTGATGTGAATAGAGACGGTTTTCTAGATCTAGTATTTATCAAAGTGGCAAACACTGGGGCTGGAGTGCAGGTACAAGCAGCTAGTGGGGCCGATAACTTTCAATCTATTATTTTGAACGCCTTTTCTACCTTACCTTCCGATCCTTTTAATGGCAGTTACTCGCTGGTCGATGTGAATAGAGATGGTTTTCAAGATTTAGTATTCATCAAAGTGACGAATACTGGGGCTGGGGTACAGGTGCAAGCTGCTAATGGAGCAAATAACTTCCAATCTTTAGTTTTAAACTCATTTGCGGTATTGCCTTCTGACCCCTTTAATGGCACTTACTCGCTAGTTGATGTCAACAACGATGGATTTCAAGATCTAGTATTTATCAAGGCCTCGAACACTGGGGCTGGAGTGCAGGTACAAGCGGCTAATGGGGCCGATAACTTTCAATCTCTAGTTTTAAACGCATTTTCCGTATTGCCAACTGACCCCTTTAATGGCACTTATTCAATGGTTGATGTCAACGGCGATCGAATTCGAGATTTAATCTTCATTAAGACATCGAACACTGGGGCTGGAGTGCAAGTGTTCGCCGCCAATGGGGCCGATAACTTTCAATCTATCATCTTGAATGCCTTTTCCGCCTTGCCTACCGATCCCTTTAATGGCGATTATTTACTGACAGAACCAGTGCCGACGAGAATGAGAATCCCAAGACCACCGCGCTGCCCTTCTCCTGCTTGCGTGTAGATTGGCTAGTCATCGCTCGGTTTAGATTTACTCTAGCCGATCGTCTTGCCAAAAACGATCGACATTAGAGATGGCATCTAACCGAGAAACGCTATAGTAAGTCTAAATCATTGATGAACAATCTTGTGGGGTAGGCATCGGAGCCATTGGTGTCAAGTTAACGGTCAAAAGCCTCATCCGGCAGGGGTTGCAAACCCCTGCCTCAAAGCTAAAGTCCTCTGAAGAGGACTAAATGTAGTCACGCTTAGTCCATTTTAATGGACTTCTGCTATTAGCCAGTGGTTTTCAACCCCTGGCGGAGATGGCTGAAGATCGAGGCCCAGCAATGGCTCTAGCCTTAAGTTGACACCAATGGCTTCCAGCCTGCCCCTAGGACAGCCGGGACGGCTATCCCACAAGTCATGAGAGAAAGGCTATATATTTTTAATTTTTAATTTCTAATTTGTATAGATTAATGACATCTTCATCAACCAGGTCTTCATCTCCTTGCTCTACCGTCAATTTTGCCCCTTGATAGTTGGTATCTTCATAATTGGGCGGACTATATATAATATTGCCATTACGAAATTCCGAACCATCCCAGGGAACTGTTATGGCATTGCCAGTTCGCTTGTGCTTGCCAATATAATATTGAGGATTGCCATCGCTCCCACAAACCGCAAAGTCGAAATTTGCTGTATCCCCTAATAAATACAATTGGCTGCTTTGAGGACAAGTAGTAAAGGCATTTTCTGGGGAGAAAGTATTAGGTATGTAACTAGGAATAACTTGACTCAATCGAGGCGGCGTTGGGCGACTAGGGCTAGGAATGGGGGCTAGAGATGGGGTAGCAAACGCTAAAGGATTGGGGCTAGCGGCGGGAGTATTAGCAGCAGGCGTAGTAGCTGTATCTGTTGTCGGCGGATCGGTAGGATTTTCCCCAGTCAGGATGGGTGTAGAGGTAGCTGTTGGCGGTGAGGGTTGCAAGTTCCTAGAGAGAACCAATCCAATAAATATGGAGACACCGACTAATCCCCCGACGATCGCACTTCCTAACAGCACGTTTTTCCCTCCACTTGGCTGTCGGCTGGGAGGCGCGTAGTTAGCTTCTACGGCTGGATTTATAGCCGCAGGAGATACCGCCAGCGTAGGCTGATATGAGGGTGTAGAAGGGGCTTGTAGGGCTTCTAACATGGCGGCAGCAGTAGGAAACCGCTCGCGCGGATAGGGCTGCACGGCTCGATTTAACACTGCCACCAACTCAGGATTTACCGCCGCCGCGTACTGCTGCCAGATAATTTCCCCCGTAGTGGGATTCATTTCTAACTCTTGCGGTCTTTTACCAGTCAGGGCATAAATTGCCGTCAATCCCAAGCTATACAAATCGCTGGAATACAGCGGACGACCAGCGGCTTGCTCTGAAGGCATAAATCCTGGCGTACCGATGACGATCGAACTTCTAGTATCTCCAGCAGATGTCACCACCGTTCCCATCGCTTCTTTCACCGCCCCAAAATCGATGAGTACGGGTTTGCCATCCGAAGCCCGCAAAATAATGTTGTCTGGTTTGATATCTCGATGCACGATCCGGTGAGAGTGAACGTAATCGAGGATAGGCAACAGATGCACCAGCATATCTTGCACGGCAACTGCGCTCATGGCTCCTTGTTGCTGCACTCTTTGAGTCAGCGTTTCTCCTTCAATCCACTGCTGTACCAGATAGAATTGCTCGGTGCTGGCAAAATAGGCATACAACCGAGGAATGCGATCGCAACCTTCGCCCAATTGTTCTAAAATCGCCGCTTCTCGTTGAAACCGCTGTTGCACCAGTTCGTAAATCTGGGGGTTAGTAGTAATCGGCTTGAGTTGCTTAATGACGCACTTCCGCGCCGATGGCATCTGGGTATCTTCTGCCAGATAGGTGTCGCCAAAACCACCAGCACCCAAGGCTTTGATAATCTGATAGCGGTTGTTCAACAGTTGCGGTGTCAAAATTGCTTTCCTGACATTTCCAGATATTGAGGGAGAGTATCTGTATTATCGCTGATAGTTCGGGCAATGTCAGGGGAAGGCGATCTCTCGATTGACAAGGCTTTCGATCGTAGAACTCAAGTCTAATTTAACACCAGATATTTAATTCCTGACTTTTTCTGTATGGTATAAGTCTTTGGAAATCGATATAAACAAGATATACCAAACAAATAAATTCGCTCGAACGGAGCTAACAAAATGACACGTAAATTGCTTTCTCTTTCGGCAATTTCCCTCGCAGTAATTGTGACATTAACTAATAGTGCGATCGCGTCGGCTGAAGCTTTTAAAACTAGCAGAGGTTATGTAGTAGTTACAGGTTTAGTTCCCACCCAAAGATATCAAATTAGAACTCTAAGTGTCGAAGGCAAAGCTGGTACTCGCCAAGACAAATCAGCCAACAGTTGCGGCGAAGTTGTGGTTGAAGCTGCTGCCCGTTACCAAAGATTATCAGTCGGAACAGAAACGATCGATCCGGCTAGCTTGCCCATCAAAGACTATGTTAAATGCAAGCCAACAAGAAATGAAAATACTCCGTCATCTAGGGTGTATCCAAGAGGGGTTATCCGGGCAACTACACCCCAGATTCAATCTAAGTAGGACAGCCCAGAGGGCTATCCCACAAGAATTACCCAATTATTTTTTTCACTTCTATGAATGGACTAAGAGAATAAATTTCCCAGAACTTACCGAGTCCTCTTTAGAGGACTTTAACTTTGAGACAGGGGTTTTTAACCCCTGTCGGATCGAGCTTTTGACCGTTAACTCGACATCCATGCAATGCATTAAGCCCCTACACGAAGTTGGTGATTATTTAACGCATATGAATACAGATAAACGCTGATAAACGCAGATGATTCAATCTGCTGTATCTCCAAGAGTTTTTGCTAGGTATCTTTCGTGCCTTTTAGCCTTTTATCGACATTTAAGCATTAGCCTGTAATAACCGAGATTCCAAGAATCGATCCATCCATTGTTCTAAGTAGATGCGATTAGCTTGTTGTTGTTCTGGAGCTTCGCTAGTTATAGGATAAGGTGCTAGTCCGATAATTGCTGCTGTGGTCACGCAGAACATAGACTTTTGAAAAGTCTGACAGATTTTTACTCGCAAATCGTCTTCGCCTCGTAAAGTAGATTCGTAAAACTTGTGGAGATAATCTGGAATGAAATGCCGCATATCTTGCATGAGCAATGTTGGTGGAATTCCCGAACCACCAATTGGTAGAGGATCGGCATACAAAGCACCATAGGCAAATCGGCTTTGATCTGGAGAAATTTGTTGCGCTTGGGCATTGTACGACACCGTGCCTAAGAAAGGAGTACCGCGAAAGAATACTGCCTCTACATAGGGAACGGCCACATCCATCAAGAAAGTTAAACCCGCAGATTGAGGAAGAATTTTGTATTCTTTTCCTTCCAGTTTTACTGAATAATAAATGGGAGCGCTAGCAGCAGCGACTATACCTGCTAAGATATGCTCGACAACTTCGGAAATCGATTTAATTTCACCCCGATCGTATCTATCGGACAAGGTAAGAAAAATATCGCTCATTACATCCCAAAATTGCCCCAAAGCATTGTAATAGACTTGTTGCCGCACCATTTCGGTCAGAAAACCTGGAAATAAGCGATCGACTGACATCATTAAGGGGTTGTTGCCGATTTTAGCTTTAATTGCCGCTCGCGCTAGCTGTTTAAATTCTTCCGTATCTAAATAGGCATCCATCCCGCCACCGCCGTGCCACATCATAGTTTTCATGCAGTATTCAGCGTATTCAAAATTAATGCGATCGTGCCACCAAAAACGGAGCAGTTTAGAAAAGGAAATCTCGCCATTGAAATACTTAAAAAATGGGAAAAGCACTAAAAACTGATCTTTGGAAATGTAGAGTAGATTTTGATAGTAGGCATCTAAAACTACACCGTAACTTTTGAGGATTCCCACTACTTCTAATACATTGTCTGGCGTATCTTTTAGTAGCGCCCCGCCAGATTGTAAGCGGTTAATATATGCGGCTAGTGGGTGGGTCGAACATTTGAGAGTAGTAGTCATCTGAATTATGAATGATGAATGCTGAATTATGAAAACCTGTAGATAAATCTATGGAATTGGAGTTTATCGAGCAACAAATTCAATTTTATTTACTCGTTCGTAACCACAAATACCACGATCTGAAAGGTAAATTTTTCCCATAGAGTAGGAATTGTTCTCTCGATCTTTTGTAATTATTAACCTAATAATTCCACTATTAGGCAGTTTTGCCTGTCTGCCTTCTGGACTATCGAGAGCAGGCGCTGAACTGGGGTCAAAGCTAACGTGCGAATCTGGATCCGTGTACCCTTCAGGAAGCCGCTATCGCGTCTACATCTGTGGTTTCTATTTCAAATTATCAATTTGGGCGATACGTTGCTTCACAACAGGCTGCACCAACGCGTTAGGTGAAACTGCCATTCCAGTCGTAGTAGCATCGCTCCAACGTACCATCCAACTCGGCTGCAAGCCCAGCAACACGATCAGAGCCGCTAAAACGATCGCTGGGCCGCGATCTGCCCACTGCACTGGGGGCAAATTGGTGACATTTTCTGAAAGTCGCCCGAAGAAAGCACGGTTAACTAGGAGCAAGAAGTAAACGGCGGTTAAACCAGTCCCGACCATGCACAATAGGGTTTGAACTGGAAACGCTTTAAAACTGGCCCGAAATACTAAAAATTCGGAAATAAACCCCACCATTCCTGGAATTCCCGCACTAGCCATGACCCCTAAAATCATCAGGCTGCCGATTAACGGCAAACCTCGTTCGGGGTTCAGCAGTCCGCGCAAAACAGTAATATCGCGAGTCCCAGTTTTGGCATATACCACCCCTACCAACAAAAATAACAAGGCAGAAATTAATCCGTGGCTAATCATTTGCAACACCGTCGATAGCAAGCTCAACGGGGTAGCCGCTGCCATTGCTATTAGCACGTAACCCATGTGACCGATCGAACTAAACGCCACCATTTTCTTCATATCGGTTTGGGCGATCGCGTTCAAGGCCCCATACAACACGCTGACTACCGCCCAAGTCGCCAGCCAAGGTGCAATGCTGGCCCAAGCTTCGGGAAACAAACAGAATCCAAACCGCAACAAACCGTAAGTTCCCAATTTCAACAGCACGCCTGCTAACAACACTGAAATTGGAGTTGAAGCTTCGACGTGAGCGTCTGGCAACCAGGTATGGAAAGGTACTAAGGGAATTTTGATCCCAAAACCGATTAAAAGTCCGCCTAGCAGCACCAATTGAGTTGCCATAGGCAAACTATGGTGACGCAGCGGTTCGTAAGCAAAACTAGCAGCATCGCTCAACCAAACTAAGCCTAAAAACGATGCCAAAATCAGAATTCCCGAAATAGCCGTATAAATCAGAAACTTGGTGGCGGCATATCCCCGTCTGGCACCACCCCAAATCGCGATCAACAGATACAAGGGAATTAGTTCTAACTCGTAAAAGAGGAAAAACAGCAACAAGTCTTGAGCGACGAATGCACCAGCCACGGCTGCACTCAAAGTCAAAACTAAAGCGTAGTAAAACCGAGGGCGCTGAATAGCATCGTTGGTGGCATACAGGGCAATGCAAGTCAAAAGAGAGTTTAAAACCACCAGCGGTAGAGATAAGCCATCAATCCCCAGATGATAGGTCAAGCCTAAAGCATCGATCCAAGGGACAAACTCTAGAAACTGCTGGCTGGAACTTTGGGGATTAAATTGGCTAACTACGACTAGCGACCAAATAAATGTCACACCAGCAACTACTAAAGCCAATTGACGGGCTAACTTTGGGGAAAGCGTTCCAGGCCAAAAACCTGCGATCGCAGCCCCTAACATGGGCAACCAGATTAAAGCACTAAGCATCTTTGAAAAGTCAAAAGTTAAAAGTCAAAAGTCAAAAAGAGGGCGAGAAGAATCTTACTCCCCTCTCCTGCGAGGAGAGGGGCAGGGGGTGAGGTCAAAACTTCACACTCCACACTTAACACTCCACACTTACTACAGCACGCCCAAAGACACTAGGATGGGATAAAGGACGATCGCGCCTAAAACGGTCATTCCCAGGACGATCGTTAGCACGTACAACTGAGATTGACCGGAAGCACTGTATTTCAATCCTTGTCCGCTAAAGATGGCAGCTAAACCGAGGAAGTTAACTAAACCATCTACCAGATAGCGATCGATCCAAGAATTGAGTTGGGAAAGGCGATCGACGATTAGAACTACAGTAAAGCGATAAAGGCGATCGACGTAAAAGTCGTAACCCAATAAATCTTGGATGAACCGCCAGTGGAATTGGAGCGATCGCGACCAAGCTTTTTGCAGATAAATCTTCGACCCGATTCCCACTCCCGCCAAACTAGATAAAACTAGTAATAACACGCCAGGTTTGTTGATGTAAGCCCAATCTGGCAAAATTGACAGCCGAGCCATCATGACTGGAACTAGGAGAGTTACTACCATCAAGCTGACCATCGGTACTGCCATCGGCCAGAGAACTTCTGGGGCCCGTCGGGTTTTGGGCTGAGGTTCTCCCAAAAACACGAGGCGGAATACTCGCGTTAAATTCAGCGCTGTCAGTAAATTAACTAGCAACAAGACTGCCACCAACCCCGGACTGTCGTACCAAAAGGTGTCAACTCCTTGCTGCAACGCCCAAAATCCACCGAGAGGCAACAAGCCGATTAACCCCGCTGCACCCACTACAAAGGACATCGTGGTGGCTGGCATTCGCGGGCCTAAACCGCCCATTTCGGTCAAATCTTGGCTGTTGGTGGTCAAAATTATCCCGCCTACGCTCATGAACATTAAGGCTTTGGAGATCGCGTGGGCAAATAACAGCAGCAAAGCAAACCCCGTCCACTGCATCCCCACGGCAATAAACACCAAACCCAAGTAGGCGCTGGTGGAATGAGATAGGGCCCGCTTGATGTCGATTTGCGCGATCGCGACTAACGAGGCCCCAAGCGCCGTGGTGGCTCCAATTACCACCAAAGCCTGCAAAGCCACAGGTGAAACGTTCAAAATTGGCTGAAGTTTAATCAGCACGAAAGCCCCAACTGCGACCACCACCGAATTTCGTAAAATCGAGGCGGGGTTAGGCCCCTCCATCGCCTCATCTAACCACAGGTGCAACGGAAACTGAGCGCATTTACCTATAGGTCCGGCAATCAACCCCAAACCTAACAACGTGGCTGCTGTCGGCGATAAATTAGCCGTTTCCGCCCACTCGTATAAGTCGGGAAAATCTAAGCTGCCAGCTTGAGTGGCCAGCGCCACTACCCCCATCAACAGCAGCACGTCTCCTACCCTTTTGGTCAAAAAAGCATCTCGCGCTGCTGTCACCACCAAAGGTTGGGCGTACCAAAACCCTACCAGCAGATAGGTTGACAGGGTAAGCATTTCCAGGAAGGCATAGGTGAGGAACAAAGAGTTACTCAAAGCCACGCCAGTCATTGCTGCTTCAAAAAATCCCATCAACGCAAAGAAGCGGGCTAACGCCCAATCTTTTTCCATATAACCGAGGGCAAATAACTGGGCGAGCAAACTCAAGCCCGTTACCAATTGCATCGCCCCGACGGTTACGGACGAGATTTCTAGCATGAAAGATAGATCTAGATCGGCAGCTTTAAGCCAGTGAACTACGATCTGCTGCGGCTCTTGATTCAACACTAAGCCGAACACTAGAGAACCGTGAACGAACGCCAACAATGTCATCAACAGATTGAAATACGCCGCTGGTCTGGGACCTGTACGCCGAACGATTCCTGTTGACCACGGCAAGGTTAAAATTGCGCCAATCAGGCCGTAAATCGGCACCCACCAAGTGCTTTGGGTGAGAAGATCGTTCATGGAAATTTGCCAAATAAAATTGCTAAGTCAACTGAAAGAATGCGAATAAAAAAGCTCGAATGCTTGCTTGACGCTTAGGAATTCCTCTAAGACGCGATATTAACAACCTCAATTTAAGTATTCAGTTTATCTTAACTTTGAGCTATATACGTATAAATGCTGGATGACAAAATATCCCCGATCGCTGCTCTAAGTCCAGCTTATATAACCGTTTAGCGTCGATCCACTTAGGAATAATGAGACTGGCGATCGCCACTTACCGATCCCCATACCAAGTTTAAATCTTATTTATTACTAACAGCAATCGAGCAAAATTTTGCCGATCTAGATAAATTTTAAATGGCAAAATCCAGGTCGGAAATATCGGCGATCGTCGGCTCTTTCCCACCCTGCAACCGTTTAAATTCAAACCTCAGACTAGGTATTAATCCTTACCGCTGCTGACAGTCATCGAGAATAATCTAGTCTGGCAATGTAACTCATAAAGAAATTATAAAGCATCAGCGATCGCCAAATAAACACGCTCCCTAAATCTAAATGCGCTAAGGGTGTTAAGTTTAATAAATAATTTAAATAAAAAAATATCATAAAGATTTATATTGCCAATGAAGCCAAGCTTACCTATGCTGAGAATAGACAATTGTAGATGATTTGCTCGAATCCAATATGGGCATTTTCGTCGTGTTTTTTCCAAAAGAGTAGCAAAATCTAAATTTGCTCGACGTAGCTTATCTCAAGGAGATCGATAACAATGCCAATTGCGGTTGGAATGATTGAAACGAAAGGGTTTCCCGCTGTGGTTGAAGCCGCAGATGCCATGGTGAAAGCGGCACGGGTAACGCTGGTAGGGTATGAAAAAATTGGCAGCGGTCTGGTGACGGTGATCGTGCGCGGGGATGTTTCGGAAGTCCAAGCCTCAGTCGCCGCTGGCATTGAATCGGCTAATCGGGTGAACGGTGGCGAAGTAGTATCTACTCACATCATTGCCCGTCCCCATGAAAACCTCGAATACGTCCTACCCATTCGCTACACCGAAGAGGTGGAACAGTTCCGCACCTGGTAGGTGCTTCAAGTCAACGCTTCGACAAGCTCAGCGTCCAGTCAAAAAGCCGATGTCAGGCTAATTAACTAATGACTGACGACAAATTTCACTAAATTTTTCCAAGTTTAATTACGGAGTCAAAAAGATGTCTATTGCTGTAGGAATGGTAGAAACTCTAGGTTTCCCAGCCGTGGTGGAAGCTGCTGACGCGATGGTGAAAGCCGCACGAGTAACTTTAGTCGGTTATGAAAAAATCGGCACCGGGCGCGTGACCGTGATCGTGCGTGGAGACGTTTCGGAAGTGCAAGCCTCAGTTGCCGCTGGCATTGAATCGATCAAGCGAGTCAACGGCGGACAATTGCTGTCTACCCACATCATCGCTCGTCCTCACGAAAACCTCGAATACGTTCTACCCATTCGTTACACCGAAGAAGTAGAACAGTTCCGCGAAAGCACCAATGCCATTCGTCCCCTCAACCGCCCATAAGCTGAATGCAAATCGCTCTAGTTCGCGGTACGGTCGTTAGTACGCAGAAAGACCCAAGTCTGAGAGGCTCTAAGTTCCTGTTAGTGCAATTTATCGATGAGGAAGGTCGCTTGCTACCCAAATACGAGGTAGCTGCCGATAGCGTGGGAGCAGGAATAGATGAGTGGGTGCTAGTCAGCCGTGGTAGTGCCGCCCGTCAAATTCCTGGTAACGAACAGCGCCCTCTAGATGCCATGGTAGTGGGAATTATTGACACCGTTAATGTAGGCAATCGATCGCTCTACAGCAAAAAAGACCAATTACGGTAAGGGGTAATAAGTAATAAGTAATAAGTAATAAGTAATAAGTTAAGAATGGTTCTGGGCTTTTTACTTCTAACTGCTTGCTAATTACTGGCTATTAATCCCATAGGTCCTTGTGTTTCAGTTAGGAGAAATTCGGTTATGGCAGTCCGCGCTCAAGCGGCTCCACCAACGCCTTGGTCGAGAAGTTTGGCTGAGCCGACAATTCATGAGAGTGCTTTCGTCCACTCTTTTTCCAACATTATTGGGGACGTGCGGATCGGACCGAACGTTCTGGTCGCTCCAGGTACTTCCATTCGCGCTGATGAAGGCACCCCTTTTCATATCGGTGAAAACACTAACGTTCAAGATGGCGTAGTCATCCATGGCTTAGAGGAAGGTCGGATCGTTGGCGACGATCGCGAACGTTACTCGGTATGGATCGGTAAAAATTGTTCTATCGCCCACATGGCCTTAATTCACGGGCCAGCCTACGTGGGCGATGATTGTTTTATCGGCTTTCGCTCGACCGTATTTAACGCGCGGGTGAATAGCGGCTGCATTGTGATGATGCACGTCCTGATTCAGGATGTGGAAATTCCTCCAGGTAAGTATATACCTTCGGGTTCGATTATTACTAATCAGCAGCAAGCCGATCGCCTGCCGGACGTGCAGCAAGAAGATCTCAAATTTGCTACTCACGTCATCGGCATCAACGACGCTTTACGCTCTGGCTATCGCTGTGCTGGAGATATTGCCTGCATTGCCCCGATTCGGGACGAGCTAAATCCGATCGACCTCGATCGCCCCAATTCTAGTCCAAGTCCTGCTATGTCAACTACAAATTTAAATCAAGATGCTGTGGAGCTAGTGCGCTCCTTAATCAATCAAGGGTATCAAATCGGGACCGAACACGCCGATGCTCGGCGGTTCCGTGCCAGTTCTTGGGCCAGTTGTTCTCCAATTACTGCCAGAACGGAAAGAGAAGCATTGCAGGCTTTAGAAAGCTGTATGGCAGCCCATTCTGGAGAATACGTGCGGATGTTCGGCATTGATACCAAAAATAAACGCCGGATATCAGAAATGACGATTCAACGCTCTGACGGGCAAGTCGTCAATTCATCTGGTGGTAATGCCTCTAAAGTTAAATACCAATCGCCAGCTTCTACATCTTTAAGTAGCAGCGGTTTGAGTTCTGAGGTCGTCGAACAGGTGCGATCGCTCTTATCCCAAGGCTACCGCATCGGGACGGAACACGCCGACGAACGCCGCTTCCGTACAAGCTCTTGGAAAAGCGGCACTCCCATTGCTGCCAACCGGGAGTCAGAGGTGTTAGGTGCTTTGTCTGAAGCTTTAGCCGAACACGAGGGCGAATACGTCCGGTTGATCGGCATCGATTCTAAAGCCAAGCGCCGCGTCCTCGAAATGATAATCCAACAACCTGGCGGGCCGGTACCAAGTCAATCTAGTGCTACCTACTCACCGGGAGGTCGATCGGAAGCTCAGAATAACGGCAGTTATGGGGCAGCTTCCAGTCAAGGATTGAGTCGCGAGGTGGTGGATCAAGTACGTTCTCTGCTGGCTCAAGGAAGTCGAATTGGTTGGGAATATGCCGACGAAAGGCGTTTTCGGACTAGCTCTTGGAAAAGCGGTACGGCAATTTCGGGAAATCGCGAGTCAGATGTCGTGGCGGCTTTATCGGAAGCCTTAGCGGAACACGCTGGCGAATACGTCCGCTTGATCGGCATCGATCCCAAAGCCAAACGGCGGGTGTTGGAGAAGATTATCCAGCAACCCTGAAGAAAGTGTTGAGTGTTAAGTGTTGAGTGTGGAGTGTTGTAGGAAGTGTGGAGTGTGGAGTGTGGAGTGTGGAGTTAAAAATAACTCTGAATTCCGTTGGCGCAGCCTGCGCTCGGCGCATACTCCTTTCTTCCGAACTCCGAACTCCCCTCTTCCCTCCCTCCTAGAGCAGTGCCAATGTATTTGCCGCCACTACAGCTAAATAGAGATTTGAAGACTTGTGTAAGTGGCGATGTCGAGATCGATCCTAGTGCCGCTATTGCCCCTGGAGTAATCTTGCAAGCCGAGTCTGACAGTCGAATTAAAATCGCCGCTGGAGCCTGTATCGGTATGGGAGCGATCCTGCACGCGCGGGGCGGGGCGATCGAAATCGAAACCGGAGCCGTTATCGGTGCGGGGGTGTTAGTAATTGGTAGTGCCAAAATTGGAGCCAATGCCTGCATCGGTTCGACGACCACAATTATCGATCGCTCGATCGCCGCCCAGCAAGTGGTTTCGCCTGGTTCCTTGATAGGAGAAATGGGCAGGCCGAGTCCGGATCTCTCAAATGCCAATAATAAGTCTGAAGTTACACCACCAAACCCGCAGCCAGAAGATTTGACTCCAGAAAGCAATAAGTCTGCTTTGGCTGAAACTACGTCGATTTCCATTCAAAAAACTAAAACTCAAGTTTACGGGCAAGCTCATCTCAACCGAATGCTAGAGAGTTTGTTTCCTCATAGAAATGCCTTAACTTCATTGCCCTCAGATCCACCTCCCCAGCTTGAAGGGGATGGGACCTAGAAAAATAGCTAGGCGGTCGAAACCGCAGCTATACAAACTTGCTTCCGCCTGCGCGGACTAAAGAATCAACGACATTTTAAAACTGGATTTGGGACGAAAAAGCGATGACAATTCGACAACCCCGTTATAGCAAAGAGGAATTTGCCCGACGTGGTGATGAGATTTATGAATCTCAGGTCCGTCCTCAAGTCGAGGAAGGCAATCGCGGCAAGATTGTGGCAATCGACATTGAAACCGGAGCCTTCGAGCTTGCTGATGACACCATGACTGCCGCTCGGCGACTCTACGAACGTTTGCCCGATGCCCAACCCTGGGTGATTCGGATCGGCTACCGTGCTGTTCGCCGATTTGGCGCGCGAAGCTTGAAAGACGCTCTATGATGCAGGGATACGTCAATGCTAGCTATGAAGCGATCGTGGCTGTGGTTGCTAGTGATAACGGTAAACTCAAATCGGTTAATGGTGTAATTGATACAGGATTTACAGGCTTCTTGAGCTTGCCAAACGCCATCATTGAGGAACTCGAACTACCTTGGAGCTATCGCGACCGAGCGACATTAGGCGATGGCAGTGAAACTGTGTTTGATGTTTATAATGCGACGGTTATTTGGAATGGGCAATACCGAGAGATCGAGATCGATGCAGCAGAGACAGAGCCATTGGTGGGAATGAGCTTGTTGGGCGGGTATCGATTACAAATAGACGCAATCGAGGGTGGGTTGGTGACGATCGAAGCGTTGCCCAATAATATTTAGGAGCAAGCGATCCTTTAACGATCGCCTCAAAGAGCTTTCTCAAGCAAAAGTGTTAGACTACTTCTGAAATCACCAATTTTTATTGCCAAAGCGTTGGCGGTAGCCTGTGCGGTAGCACGTATCGACCCCAATCTCTAAGCTTAAATGAAGAGCAAAATCTACAAACCAGAGCGGCAGAAAGACGTTGAGGGCACTGCATTAGGGTTGGTATCGACTCGCAGTTTTCCAGCGATCGTGGGTACTGCTGACATGATGCTGAAATCGTCTGGGGTGGTGCTGATGGGGTACGAAAAAATCGGCGACGGCCACTGCACCGCCATAGTCAGAGGTGGAATTTCTGACGTGCGATTGGCGGTCCGAGAGGGAGTTGAGATTGCCGAACAATTCGGTCAGTTAGTTTCTAGTTCGATTATCCCCAGACCGTTAGCCAATTTAGAAGCAGTGCTGCCTATTGGCAGTCGGTTGTCGTTATTGGCGCAGCAGAACGGTAGTACGCGCCCCAGCAATTTAGCTATTGGGTTATTAGAAACTTGGGGCTTTCCTGCCATGGTAGGAGCGGTTGACATGATGCTGAAATCGGCAGACGTTCAATTTACTGCCTACGAACTGATTGGGGCTGGTTTATGTACGGCGATCGTCCGAGGAACTGTGGCTAACGTAGCTGTAGCCGTAGAAGCTGGAATGTATGAAGCCGAACGCATCGGTGGGTTGAACGCCGTGATGGTAATTCCCAGACCTCTAGAAGACTTAGAGCGGACTTTACCTGTAGCTAGCTGCTCTCTAGAAAAACCGCAACCGCTTCGCTTGCCGCTATACGTGAAGGAAACAGAAAAAGAAGCGATCGAACTGCCAGATATATCGCAAATGACTAAGAGCTAAAACGATCGATATTTCTGTTCGATCGCTTAATAATGGCTGCCAGATTTGCGCTGGTGGACGGCAGTTAAGCCATTAGCTTGTAAGACTTTGCCTTTTTCGACTACAGCGTAAACCAGCCAGCGATCGCCGCATTCCATCCGCTGGCCAACCGTGCATTCCAAGTTCGATCGCTTAATAATGGCTGCCAGATTTGCGCTGGTGAACGGCGGTTAAGCCATTAGCTTGTAAGACTTTGCCTTTTTCGACTACAGCGTAAACCAGCCAGCGATCGCCGCATTCCATCCGCTGGCCAACCGTGCATTCGAAGTTCGATCGCTTAATAATGGCTGCCAGATTTGCGCTGGTGGACGGCAGTTAAGCCATTAGCTTGTAAGACTTTGCCTTTTTCGACTACAGCGTAAACCAGCCAGTGATCGCCGCATTCCATCCGCCGATCGACCGTGCATTCCAAATAAGCCAGGGCATCGTTCAGGATTTTCGAGCCATTTTCAGCTTCTTGGGTAGCAATCTCACCAAATCGCTCTTCTCCAGGGCCGAAAGGCTTGAGGAAGTGTTTCATTAGACCGATGTGGTTCCCTTGGGCCAGAATATTGAGAACGAAGCCATCACCTGGATACATCAACGATTCGATCGCCCGATCTTTAGCCACCGCCACCGTCAATCCGGGAGGGTTAAAAGTAGCTTGACTCACCCAAGAAGCCAACATCGCCCCGGTGAGTTCTTCGCGTTTGGTGGTGACGACGCACATAGAACCGACAATTCGCCCGACGGCTTGTTCCGTGCGATCGGCTTGCGACTGACTCACTGGTTGCCGAGGGACGCGAACTTTCTGCGCCTTTTTCAAGGCTTGGGCAAAGTCCGTACCAGCTTCCTCGCAGTATTTCAGCGTTGCATCCGTCGGTTTAAACTTCACCCGAATCGGCTCGAAGCCAAAATTGTATCCCGCATCGCTTAATTTACCTTCAAGCAAGTCGATCGCTTCTCCACTCCAACCGTAGGAACCGAATACCCCCGCCAGTTTAGTTTTAGAAGCCGTCGCTAGAACGATTCCCAAAGCAGTTTGGATCGGTGTCGGGGCGTGGCCTCCTAACGTGGGCGAACCGATGATGAAACCCGCTGCTTTTTCCACTGCTGCTTGAATTTCTGCTGGTTCGGCAAACTCGCTGTTAATCGTTTCCACAGCTACACCAGCTTTTGTCAATCCCCGCGCGATCGCCTGGGCTACAGTGGCCGTATTTCCATAAGCGGAAGCATAAATCAGCGCCACCTGGATTTCCTTTTCTTGTTGCTGCCGACTCCACTTGCGATAATCCTGAGTTAGAGAAACCAAACCATAGCGTACCAAAGGGCCGTGTCCCGTAGCATAGATTTTAGCTGGTAGTTCGCTCAATTTTTCTAAAGCTGTTTCGGTTTGCCGCGCATGGGCAGCCATCAAACAGTCGAAATAGTAGCGCCGATCTTCTTGAAACACCAAAAACCCTTCATCTAGGACTTGATCGCCGCAGATATGCGCTCCAAAGAGCTTATCGGTAAACAGAATTTCCGTTTTCGGGTCGTAAGTGCAAATGCTATCGGGCCAGCGGGGACTGGGAGTCAGAACGAATTGCAGGTGATGGCCTTGCCCTAAATCGAGAGTTTCTTCACCTTTGATCGTGACAATTTTTAACTCTCGATCTTCCAACAAAGAACGCAACGCGATCGCCCCAGGATTGGAACAAACAAAAGTAATTTGAGGGGCCAAATCTAGTAAAGCTTTGATAGTAAACGCCCGGTTAGGATTGACGTGTCCCAAAATTACATAATCTAGCTGTTTGAGGTCGAATCGCTGTTGCAATCCGGCTAGGAAAATCTCGGTAAACGATTCGCCTGGGGGATCGAAAAGGGCAGTTTTGTCACCTTTGATGACATAAGAATTGGCGGTTGTGCCTCTAGCAAGGGCGTACTCGATCTCGAATTTGAGCCGATCCCAAGTGCGCGATCGCAATATAGTAGTATCTGGGCTAAGGGGGAATACTTGAACGTCGCGGGGTTTGGTGGTAATCATAAGCAACTTAAAAAGAGAACGAGGTCTACAAAGTTAAAGGTTATTCACTATTTTTGTCAGAAGTTGTCTCTATTTCCAGAACTACTGCATTTAGCTCCATCTCTAGTTGTTCTAAAGTTGGCAAACTTGTTTGTAGCGATTCAGGCAAAGTATCCTGCAATTGATATGTGGAAATGCCAATTGGTTTATTGACATCTCGCAGAGCATACTCTACTGCTATTTTCTTTTTACCTTTACAGAGGATGATGCCAATAGTCGGGCCATCATCTCGGTGGCGTAGTAGATCGTCTACCGCTGAAACATAAAAACTCATCTTTCCTGAAAATTCCGGTTGGAATTCTCCAATTTTCAGGTCAATTACTACATAGCAACGCAGTTTGAGATGATAGAAGAGCAGATCGATATAGTAGTCATCTCCTTGTACTTCCAAATGATACTGACTGCCCACAAAAGCAAATCCAACTCCTAGTTCCATCAGAAAGTCTCGAATGTGAGCTACCAAGGCTTTCTCTAGATCTCTTTCCTGGGCTTCTTTGTTTAAAACGAGAAAATCAAAATTGTACGGATCTTTGAGTAGTTGCTGTGCCAGTTCTGACTGAGGCTTAGGCAGTGCGCGATCGAAGTTAGTAATAGCACCTCCAGTTCGATGATAAAGTCTACTTTCAATTTGGTGAACTAAAATATTCCGGCTCCAGCCATTCTCAACTGTCTGTTTGGCATACCACAAACGCTCGGCATTAGATTTGAGTTTATCTAGTAAAGCAATATTGTGATACCAAGTAATTTGTCCAAGCGGTGCTTGGACAATTAGCTCGTCGGCATAAGCTTCAGCAAACGCCCGCATATAAAGCAGGTTGGTGCGCGAAAAACCCTTCATCTGGGGAAATTCTAGTCTCAGATCTTTTGCTAGCTTTTCAATTACCTTGGCTCCCCAGCCTTGCTGCTGCTGCCTTTGAAGAATTTCTCGACCGATCTGCCAGTAAAGCAATACTAGCTCTCGGTTGACTGCTAGAGATGCCCTAACTTGGGCGGTGCGGATGCGGTCTTTGAGAGCCTGTAAAAAGCGATCGTAATCTCCCAGCGATAGGTTGTCTTTCATGCTTGGCGTGTCTTGGTACTCGCCTTGGCGTACTTAACCTCTAGAAAGTTGCTAGCGGGTCTAGGAATTAAAAACTTAACGCCAAGGTTCGCAAATTTATAGCCGATCTACTTAATAATAATTCCCCACCTTCCTGTGATGAACTGCCGTTAAGGCATCAGGTTTAGAAACCCTTCCGGCATCAACCGTAGCGTAAATTATCCAGTGATCGGCTAATTCCATCCGGCTACTCACTTCGCACTCCATATAAGCTAGAGCCTCAGTAAGAATGGGGGAACCATTGGCGGCTGGCTGAGTCTTCACTCCAGCAAATCGATCGCCTCCTGGGGCAAAACGCTTGAGGAAATGCTTCATTAATGCTTGGTAATTGCCTTCTTCCAAGACGTTGAGAACGAAGCGATCGCCTACGTGCAGCAGCGATTCTATTGCCCGATCTTTAGCCACAGCGATCGTCACTCCTAGCGGTTCAAAGCTGGCTTGCGATACCCAAGAGGCTAACATCGCACTGCTAAGATCTCCTTTTTTGGTAGTGATAATATACAGTCCGCCACTGATCCGCCCTAATGCTTTTTCCAGATCGGCATCGAGAGATTTGATTTTGTTAATCTGGCGATCGCGACTCAGTAATTGCCCTAAGTCGGTACCAGCTTCGTCGCACACTTGATAAGTGGTTTCGTGGGGGGTTTCTTTAACTAAAATCGCTGGGAAGGCTTCGGTCAATCCTAAGTCGGTGAATTTGATCCGCAGTGGGTACACGGATTCGTCGTCTCCGCCACCAGATTCAAAAAAGCCGACTGATTGCTTGGGTTTGGCGGCTGCCAAAATGGTACTTAAACTAGCTTGGGCGTTGACATCTGAGATCGGGGGCATTCCGATGACTAAGCCAGAGGCAATGCCAACGACTTCAGTAATTTCTTGAGGTTCTGCCGATCGCAAATCTAGCATCTCGACGGCGACTCCAGTTTTGGTAATCCCGTGGGCGATGGCTTGCGAGAGGCGATCGCTATAACCGTAATCAGAGGCGTAGAATACGGCAACTGTGGTATCGGCTTTGGCTTGGTCTTGACTCCATTGCCGATAGCGTCCTACCAGTTCGGTAACGTTATGGTGCAACAGAGGGCCGTGTCCGGTACCAATAGTGCGAATTTCTGGGAGTTCTTTCATCCGCTTTAAGGCTGATAGCACCGAACGGGCGTTTGGCCCCATCAAGCAGTCGTAGTAATAGCGGAAGTCTTCTTCAATGGTGGCTAAATCTTCGTCAAAGGTGCTGCTGGAACAGTAGTGCATCCCAAAAGCATCGCAGGTGAAGAGAATCTGGGTTTTATGGTCGAAGGTGAAGATGGTATCCGGCCAGTGGAGGTTGGGGGCGATGACGAATTCGAGTTCGTGCCCGTTACCTAAGTCTAGGCGATCGCCATTTTTGACTATTTTCTTTTCAAACGGCTGATGGACGAATCCTTCTAAAAACTGGATCGCTACTTTAGAACCGACGACGATCGCTTGCGGTGCTAATGCCAATACATCTTTGACTAAGCCACTATGATCGGGTTCGGTATGGCTGATAATTAGATAATCGATCTGGCTGGGGTCGATTAAACCCTTGAGGGTATCGAGGTACAGTTGGCGAAACTTTTCGTGAGAGGTGTCAACTAAAGCGGTTTTACTACCCCGAATCAGGAACGAATTGTAGGTGGTGCCGTTTTTCAAGCCAAATTCAATGTCGAAGCGATCGCGATCCCAATCTAACGATCGTATAGTCGTCGTCTCTTGGGCGATCTCTTTAGTTTCCACGGTCAAGCGCTTTTGGATTTGGGTGGCAGTCGCTACCATAATTCCGTCTCCTTGTTGGCAACCTTTTTTACCTGCCTTCATTCTGCCACGGGTTAATTGTAAATTTTTATTAAAATTCTTATAAATACCATAAGAGAGATCGACTGTGGAACGTGCAGACCAAAATTGGCTGGCTTTAGCGATCGGTAATTCCCGCCTCCACTGGGCAAAGTTTACAGGCTACACGCTCCAAGAAACTTGGGACACTCCCCATCTCCCCATCTCCCCATCTCCCCATCTCCCCATCTCCCCATCTCCCTCTCCCCCTCTCTACCTAGCCTCTGTCGTACCGGAACAAACGGCTATTTGGCAAAGTTACCCAAACGTACATTCGATCGCCCTAGAGCAAATTCCCTTATCGGGAACCTATCCTACATTGGGGATCGATCGAGCTTTGGCGTTGTGGGGTGCTGGAGAAATTTATGGATTCCCCGTACTAGTAATCGACGGGGGAACGGCGCTGACTTTTACAGGGGCCGATGCCAGCGGGCGACTGGTAGGAGGGGCGATTTTATCGGGATTGCGATCGCAGTTACGCTCTTTAGCTACCAATACTGCTGCTTTACCAGAGGTAGAGTTGCCAACCCAAATGCCCCCACGCTGGGCGTTAAATACGCCAGAGGCAATTAAAAGTGGAACGATCTATACACTGATAGCTGGAATTCAAGACTTTGTAACAGCTTGGCGTGAAGAATTTCCAGATAGTAAAGTGGTAATTACAGGGGGCGATCGCTCTTATTTACTTCATTATCTTCAAATCTACTCGCCTGAAATTTCGGCGGCGGTAATTGCCGATCCGCATTTAATTTTTTGGGGAATGCGATCGCTAGTTATGAATTGTCAAATTTGAAATGTTTAAGTCTGATAGTTTGATGAGAGCTATCGCTGCTTTTTCCTGTGAGTAATTGCCGAGCGATCGCTGTACATAAAATTGGCTTAGGCAGTTAGGCGCTCTCTCTTACTCAACAAAAGTATCCCCGCAACCTAACCCACTTCACCCGTAACTTGAAAGTCTGGATTGTTATTTTCAATAGCAGGGAAAGAAATTCTATAAGGATTGAGGACTAGAACTTCGTCGTCGTCAATCAAACCAAGATTCAAGAATCCTTCATCGTCTAACTCAAAGGCGTTTGAGCCGTCAATGGGGTCGGGTTCGCTCCGGACGGTGACTATCCGACCGATATAATCTTCTGGATCTTCTGCCACATCTTCAACGGTGACATTCAATGGATATTGGTTCTGAAGAGTTAGGGGAGCAGCAACAGATTTTTGAGTTGCATAAACAGGAGAGAGCGCAGCTAGCAAGAGAGTGGCGATCGCTCCAGTACGAATTCTTTGCCAACTTCTCAAGTTTTGAAACTTCTTCAACAGAGTAATCATTGCTAATTTGTCAAATTTTTAGTGACTACGTTTTGAAGATATACATAAATAGTGGATAACTGGTGGAAACTCAAAATAATGAGAAAGAATTCCACTTTAGGGAATTTAACAAAAGTCCGTCTTTTGATAGAGAAGCTTTTGGATTAAATACGCTAGTTTAAAACTTAAATAGCAACAGATTTTCAAAGTTTATAATAGAAGTTAAAGCGAAGTAGATTTTGCAATTTAAAAACTTCAAAAGTAGATAAAAAAGATGTTTTCTCGCCAACGTCGTCATTGGTATTACCCGTTAATTAGCCTTTCAGTAGCGGCTGGTATTACTATCGGCACTCCTCAAACAGTCTCGGCCCAACCTTGGTTTGAACTGCTATTTCGGGGAGCGCAAATCTTTCAACTTTACAGTATTTCTGATGAGGAAGAAGTTCGCTTAGGCAGACAGATAAACCAGCAGCTTGTCGGTCAGGAAGTTCAACTCTACCGCAATGCTAATGCCAATCGTTATGTCGATCGCATCGGCCAGCGTTTAGCCAACAATAGCACTCGTCCCGATATTCCCTATACTTTCCAGATAGTGCGAGATGAAAGGGTTAACGCTTTCGCCACGGCTGGGGGCTATGTTTATGTCACCACGGGTTTGTTAAATGCAGTAGATAATGAAGCTCAATTAGCAGCAGTAATAGCGCACGAAATCGGTCATATTGCCGAGCGTCATGCGATCGAGCAGATGAGAGAAATCGCGATCGCGCGGGGAGTAGCTACGGCTGCGGGTGTAGAAGATAACGCGCTGGTAGGGATCGGGGTAGAACTAGCACTAAATCGCCCTCGCAGTCGAGCAGACGAATATGAAGCCGATCGTTTAGCTGTAGAGAATTTAGCCCGCACGGGTTATTCACCAGTAGCTTTGATTAACTTTTTGGAGAAGTTACGCAACCAACCCTCACCGCCTGCATTTTTAAGCACTCACCCAGCAACAGACGATCGCATTGCCAGACTGCAAGAAATTATTAATTCCCGACAAGTAAATCGTTAAAAGTCGATCGGAAACAGTTTGATGCTCGATTGGATTACCAACACCGTTGCTTCCTTGGGATATGTAGGTATTGCGCTGTTAATGCTACTGGAAAATCTTTTTCCTCCGATCCCTTCTGAGTTAATTATGCCTTTAGCAGGGTTTGCCGTTCGGCAAAGTCAGTTGACCTGGCCTTTGGTAATTTTGGCAGGAACGATAGGCTCGGTATTGGGCACGTTACCTTGGTATTACGTCGGCAAGCTGGTGGGAGAAAAACGTTTGCGTCGGTGGATAAACAGGCATGGCAAATGGCTGAGTTTATCGGATTCTGACATTGACAGATCGAAAAGTTGGTTTCGTAAATACGGGGGAGCAGTAGTGCTTTTTGGTCGCTTACTCCCAGCCATTCGGACTTATATCTCGGTTCCGGCTGGTTTTCAAGAGATGTCGCTACTGCCTTTTTTGTTGTATTCGATCGTTGGCACTCTGCTTTGGGTGGGATTGCTGGGCTATACAGGTTTCATCCTGGGGCAAAATTACCAATTAGTTAAACAGTTCCTCGGCCCGATATCTCTAATCGTTTTAGTAGTAATCTTGGGAGCTTTTGGAATTTGGTTTGTCCGTCGCCGTCGTAAAACAAGAAGAAGGCATAGGCACTAATAACAACAGCCTATAATGGTGCGTTACGACGGATTGTTAAGTTGAAATCTTAGCAAAGGTTATTACCGTCTAACACACCCTACTTAATACACTTACGCAAAGCTAAATGTAGGGTGCGTTAGCGCAGCGTAACGCACCGACACCATCATCTATTGGGCAATTTCATAATGCCAGTAAAAGCACTGTATATATTCCCGCACCGAGAGCAAACGCCCAAAAACGACTTTGACGTTCTTCTGGCAGTTCCTCTTTCAGCACGTTCAAAATTACCCCTCCGGCGAGAAAGGCAAACAACAGAGCGATCGCGGCTTTTGGAAGTTCGCTGCCCGCTCGGATTGCCCATCCCAAAATAATCGCTGCTGCTAGTATCCAACGACCGAGATAGTGATAAGCGTGTTTGTGATTTTCTCGCAACCCGAAATCATTAACCACAAAATGCCAAGCCATTGCTAAGAAAAAGAAAAATAAACTCAAAATTCCCGGTTCTTCCCGATGCAACAGTAGATAGCCGATCAGGGCATTGTAGCCAGCAAAAGAAACAATATGCAGCCCAAAAACTCCGGCTTCTGTTACATCTCCTTTTCCAGCCTGTTGGTTCCGTTGGCGCGATACTAATGCTGCCCGCTCTAATCCGTAAAAAACAGCTAATCCTAGTAAAGCTAAAAGATAAACGTGATGTTCTAGAAAGGCCAGTGTCTCGCCTACTGCTTCTGTAACCGTCTCCTGGTATTGGTTGAGTTCGGGTAAAATGTGGACGAAAATGTAGGCCACCGAAACGCCACTGGCAAACGATAGCCAAATGCTGCGAGGGGTAACTTCGAGAAAGCGTAACTTGCCTGCAAAGATATGTATTAGTGCCAAGGCGATCGCCAATAATCCAGACAAAATTAATAATGTCGGATTGGATGGCGATGACTCGACAACGGCCAGCCCAAAATTAACGTAGAGCATGACATAGAGAAAAGATGAAATAGTTTTTTCTTAGCCAGTTTCGTAAATATTCTCCTCCTGGCACGTCCCTCTAATAGTGGATTTTTAGCCAGAGGAGCGAAGTGTAAAGAAAGTGATTTCTGGCGGACAGTTAATCCGGATCGGTAGGATGCTGAAACCGATTCCTCTGTTGACGTAAAGATGGTTTCCTGGCTGCCCGTATTGGGCGATCCAACCATCAGCATGAACCTCATCCTCTTTTACAAAAGTCAACCAAGACCATTGGGGGGTGAATGGTAAGCGAATTTGCCCGCCGTGGGTGTGTCCTGCTACCGCTACAGGTGCAGTGTTAGCAGGAAATTCGGCAAAGGATTCGGGATGGTGCATCACGACGAACCTGGGGGCAACCTCTGGTACTCCTGCCAGCGCCACTTGCGGTTGAGATTGATTAGCCCATCTCGATCCAACTCCTACCACATACAAAGGCACCGATCGATCGCTTGGCAATATTACTGGCACAGCTTCGTTTTGCAGCACTCGCACGCCCACAGATTCCAAGGACTCGACGAGTTTGGCAGCTTGCGCTGCATCTCTTGAACCGTTTTTCGAGGTCATACCATAATCGTGATTTCCCAGCACGGCATAAGTAGGAATTGCCGAAGCTGCCAAAGGGCGAATTAGCTCGATCGCCTTATCGATTTCTTGACTGGGATCGTCGCCTGCACGATAAATAAAATCGCCCAGAATTAATGCGATTGCGGGACGTGCTTTCACGATCCGCTCGACAGCCCGACCGACGGTAGGCGTGTTAGCGAGCCACATTCCCACCTGCCAATCGCCAATGGCAGCGATTTTTTGTCCCTCCCAAGCGGCGGGAAGATTGGGAATGGTTGCGACTTCAGGTTCTCGATCGAGTAGGTATGGTTCGATTAACCCCCAAATAAAAATGGCACCGATAAATCCCAATAGGCCTAATAAAATGTATCTAATTTTCTTCTTCATTTTGCTAAAAGCTCTCTCTTAATCGCCCAGTAACGCTCCTCAATATCTTTTTTGTCTAATTCTTCGGCTATGGCTTGCTGGCTATCTTGCTTTACCATCTCGGCATGACGCAAGAGGATTTTGCGCTCTTTTATAGCCTTGGCGATATCTCCCGCTCTAAATGTTGGGATGACGATCGATAGGGCAACAAATAAACCAATGAGAATGACGGTTCCTTGAGCTAACCGTCCCAATACCAATCCCAGATTTCTTGCTTGTCGATGCTTGCGAGTGAGGCGTTTAACAAATGCCTTCGACCATCTGGCGGCGAAAAAAAAGGCGATGAAGACGATCGCTGCCAAGACCATATTAGGCAGTATGAGGATAAAACCATCAATTAACCCGTCAATTTTTGCCCATGCTGCTGCAATTGCTTCCTGAAAATTCATGGTGTCTTATGCCATTTTTTTATATTTTTGACGAATTATTTGGGTGGATTATTTGTAAGCATATTAGTCAAAATCTTACCCGTTGCTACTCTATCTCTAGGGCGATTCCTATGTATTAAGGATCGACATTGCCACGATTGAGCGTGCAGCGGACAGCATCAGTATCATGTAAATCTTTGCAGGAGAACTCATGTCTAGAAAAATCTTTGTAAACCTACCTGTCAAAAATCTGAAGCAGTCCATCCAGTTTTGAGAATTGGTATGATGCCACGAAAAGCACTGAGGTATTAGTATTTAGTTTTCACCTTTGCCTGGGAAGATGAGAACAGCCAACCCAAACATGAAACGCTGGTCACTGTGACATTTGAGGAACAGGACAACAAAACGTTGATGACGTTCCAGCAAGCCATCTTTGAATCGACTGAAGCACGCGATTCTCACAACAGAGCAAGGAGCTACTGAATGACCGATTTGATTCTTACCACTTTCGATTGGGTTCCCGAAACTCCACGAGGCTATGTGCGTGATATCCGCGTGCGTTGGGCACTAGAAGAGGCTGGGTTGCCCTATCGCGTCAACAGCGTGCCATTTCGCGATCGGGGTGCCGAGCATTTTTCGCACCAACCCTTTGGTCAAGTGCCCTGGTTGACCGATGGAGACATCTCGATCTTCGAGAGCGGCGCAATCCTGCTTCATCTCGGCGAACTGAGTGACAAGCTGATGCCTGCCGAGCCGCGCGGTCGCAGTGATGTTAAAGAATGGCTGTTCGCGGCGCTCGCTTCAGTCGAGGCGGCAAGCCAGCCCTGGTCTTTCTTCAAGTTCTCCGGTGACACCGAAGAAACGCAAATGCGGAAGTTTTTTGACGCGTTCCTCTCCGCCCGGCTCAAGCACATGGAAACGGTGCTCGCAGGACGCGAATGGCTGGCTGGAAGCTTTTCTGTAGCCGACATCCTGATGGCGGATGTGCTGCGCCTTGTCGATCGGTTCGACGGGCTAGCGGCATATCCCGCCTGTCGTGACTATGTTGCCCGCGCCACGGCACGCCCGTCGTTCGTGAAGGCACACGCAGACCAGATGGCGCATTTTGCTGCGGCAGACTGAGCAACGCCCGACCATATTGAGGAGTATTTGAATCGAGGATGAAACTGGATGTACGAGATCCCTAGCTACATTACGCACTACTACAACGCGGGAAGTGACATCTTGAAAAATGTTTGTAGCCAGTCTGATGAGGTAGCTGAGGAATTTCTATCTAGCCTTAAAGAGAGTGGTAAGCGTGCGTGGCTGCATCCTGGTTATCTTGAAGAACGTCGAAGAGTTGAAGCATGGCTCTACAACGAGTTTGTGCAGAAAGGTAAAAAGCCGTATCTAAGAAATCCGCTTTATTTTGTCTTAGGAGAGAACGACGACTTTTTTCAGAAGAATGGCTTTTTTACGGGCTTATAGTGAATAGTTTTGACCCGTAGGCAGAATCAGCAAATACAACAGACAGAAATCATTTTTTGTGAATGCAATGTTCTTTAAAAATCGATTACAAGATTTCTACATAGCCTTCCGTTCCATTCACCCGGATTCTCTGTCCGTCATCGATCGACTTGGTGGCATTTTCCACTCCGACAACTGCTGGTAAGCCATATTCGCGGGCGATAACTGCTCCATGAGTCATCAGTCTGCCAACTTCGGTGACTAAGCCTTTGATGGATACAAACAATGGTGTCCAGCTTGGGTCAGTAAATGAGGTGACTAATATATCTCCATCTTCTATATCGGCATCTTCCATGTTTAAGATGACACGCGCTCGTCCCTCGATAACTCCGGCAGAAACAGGTAAACCTACGATTGCTTCGGCTGGAAGATTTTCTCGTTTGTACTTACCTGCAACGATCTCACCCTCGGAAGTGATAACACGTGGCGGAGTTAGTTTTTCATATAGTTTGTACTCGTCTTTTCGTCTGTTGATGACCTGGTAATCCAGTTTATTTGTGCTTACGACTTCGTGAAGTTCTTCAAAAGTGAGGTAGTAAATATCTTCTTTTTCACGAACAACGCCCGCTTGTACGAGTTGTTCGGCTGCTTTCAGTAAAGCCTGCTTATAAACGAAGTAGCGATCGACCATATGGTATTTTGGATATTCACGATAACCGATGAAATTTCGGATTAAGTCGATCGTTCGTTTGGTTTCTTTAGCTTTTTGTTTGCCATCCGGTAATTGCTGCAATCGCTCTAATAACTCTTGTTCTTTTTTCCAAGCTGACCGTCGCCCTCGATCGAATCTCTGCTTGCTTTCACCAGGCTCAAAGCTTTTGATGTTGTTAAGAATCGTGGGGACAAGTGTGCTTGGTTTTTCGCTCCAACGAGTTCTAGTAATATAGATTTCCCCGGTACATCGCATTCCGTATTTGTTAAGAAAAGCAGAGATAGCGTCTTGGGTTTTCCGTCCGCCATTAAACTTAACTAGTTCATCCAAAAAGTTATCATCTTTTACATATTGTAAATAATTACTTACTTCTGGATAAGGACGAATCGCATCTGCAACATCCAAAAGTGCCAACCCCATTTCCGAAGTAATATTGTTTGGTACAGATTGAGAAAGCGTGTCTGCTACGTTTTTTTCACCTAACCACTCGTTCATTTTTTCGTTGACCCATGATGAAGCATTCATCGCAGTCATAATCGCACCAAAACTTTGGCGATCGGATAACATCTGCTTTAATTGCTGAATATCTTCCAGGATAAAATCAAATAAATCCACTCCCGATCTAGTTTGGATGTTTTGTTTTAACACTTCGATCGCTGTTTGACTACGCTCAATCAGATCGGTAACGATCGCCGGATCGTAGTCGTTTAGGGTTTGATAATCCGCAAGCGACCTACCTTTATTGCTTTCACCAGCACTCTGTTCTTGCCGATCGTCTGGTAACAACTTAATAAAATCTCCCCGCTCCATGATGGTCGTAAGTGCGTCTTTGATGAGCGGGTCGGATTTTCCCAGAACATTTAATATCGTTTCTCTGCCAGCGGGCGAAGCCAGCATATCTGTAACATCAACAAACAACCTTCCACCCGCTTGACGCATGGATGCACGGGTCGTTAACAGGAAAAAAGACAATCCCAATGGTTTCATAGGGTCGGTCATCATTTGCTGATGACTGACAGATATATAAACGCGATTGTCTCGATCGTTCGCTTCGGGAATCGGAAATAAAGTCGCGATCGGCCGACTCTGGACAATATAAAAGGTATCATCAACCAAACACCATTCGATGTCCTGGGGACGGACGAAATATGCTTCGATCTTTCTGCCCGCGCGATCGAGTTGTAAAATCTGCTCGTCCGTCAGCACTTGCCGATTCTGTCTCTCAGGCTCAATTTCCTGTGCTTTCGTACCGCCATCTTTTAAGGCATAAATAGCCAGTTTCTTGGTGGATATCTTTTTATCGATAACCTTGCCGTTACACACTTTGTAGATGTCAGGATTCACCAGACCAGAAACCAAGGCTTCTCCAAGTCCGAAACTGGCATCAATGGATAACACTTTCCGGTTAGAAGTGACGGGATCGGCAGTAAACAAAATTCCTGATGCCTGCGGGAAGACCATCTTCTGAACGACTACAGACATATGAACTTGACGGCGATCGAAGCCGTTTTGCAAGCGGTAAATTACTGCCCTTTCGGTAAATAGCGATGCCCAGCACTTGCCGATGTGCTTGAGAATTGCCTCCTTGCCGATAACGTTCAGATACGTATCGTGCTGACCTGCAAAGGAGGCCGTCGGTAAATCCTCTGCCGTTGCGCTCGATCGCACTGCATAGGCATTTTTTTCTCCCAGTTTGGTGAGAAGGCGGGCGATCTCTTCATTAATGTCTTCAGGGATGGCTATTCCTTCGACGATCCTGCGAATCTCACCGCAAAGTTCCCCGATTTTATCTCGATCTTCCACCTTGAGTACCGATAACCGATCGAGTAATTCGTTAATCGACGACGTTTCTTCAATGATTCTTTTAAAGGCTTCAGTAGAAATACAGAAGCCATCCGGTACGCGGATTTCTTCGATCTTGGAAAGCTCCCCCAGGTTTGCGCCTTTACCGCCAACAACCGCGAGTTTTGTTCGATCGATATCTTGAAAACCAAGCACATATGAACTCATATGTTTACCTCCTTTGGCTATTCTTCACGAATTCCACGATTGTGCCGTTCAATAACCGAGCGCCATGGTGAGAAATACTGCTTTTCAGGCTGCTTGGTAGAATCCGAAAATGAGTAGAATCGGACATAGACCGATCGCCGAAGGTCGATCGATTTGCATGGAGCTTGTCAGTCGGCGACTTCTGCATCGCCTTTACGTACCTCATAGCGCAACTCAACCATGCCACTTCCAAGCTGCCGGACAGATACTAAGCACAGACTTGGACTCAGCACCCTACGAGGAAATAGCTGCTTGCCTTTGCCCAGGGTAACCGACCCAATTTGGATAATAAGTTCGTCTAAAAGACCAACATCGTAGAACTGACCTGCGAGATCTCCTCCCCCGACAATCCAGATATTCTTACCTTTTGCAGCAGTTCGCATTTCAGCATGAATATGGCGCACATCGCCTTTGACAAAATGTAGGTTCGCACCTTCGATGAGCGGAAGCGTGCGACTAGAGAATATCCAAGCTGGCTGAGCATACGGCCACGGCGATCCTACCTCGGCAACGACCTTTTCTGCGTTCTGCACCATCCACTCATAGGTAGCAGATCCCATTGCTAACGCACCTACATTAGCAATGAACTCTGGATAGCTGGAGTTATTCAGATCGCCAAGTGGAAATAGCCAATCTAGTGAGTTATCTTCGGTGGCAATAAATCCATCGAGACTGGTCGCTGTGAAGTACTGGATTTTCATCTTCGCCCTTCTCCATAGTGTTATGGCGATCGCCTAGATGAGCAGAATCGATTAGTCGCAATTAACTCACAGGTAATCGATCGATTGTTAATATCGCGATCCTATTTGATTGCTCAACAGCCCTCACCCCCAACCCCTCTCCCACCTCAAAGAAGCCCTCTCCTACAAGGCTACCGTGTATACATAAGTCCCCCAGAGCTTTGCTAGACGCAGTTGGCCCTCATCCCCCAACCCCTTCTCCCCAGGGAGAAGGGGAGCCGGAGTCAAACCAGTTCCCAGTTCAGCCGCCAGCAATTCTCTATGACCAATTCAGGCGGTTAGAGTCTTTCGTCCCTCTCCCGTGGGAGAGGGATTTAGGGTGAGGGCGAGATGTGTATACACGGTAGCCTACAAGGAGAGGGGAAAGGAAGTTTCTTTTTACTGGAGAGGGGAGTCGGAAAGTTTACAACTTATTTAAGATTGCTGTATTGCGATCGCCATTTTATGATTCTGCCCGATCGGTTACCCATTGAACCAGTTGCAACACAACCCCATTTGGATCGGTTACTTGAAAGAATCGTTCGCCCCAGGGTTCCGTTTCGATGGGAGTTGTAATTGTGACTCCTTCAGCTTGCAAGCGGGCGTACTCGCGATCGATGTCATCGACAACAAAGACAACTAGCAAGCCATCCGCCCGATGCCCGCGCAGGTGGACTGGCTTAAAGCTCTTCAGCCCGGTTTGTAGAAAGATTAAATTAAATCCTGCGTCCGATCGAGAGAGCGATACAAAACCTTCGGCTGACATCTCTTCCTTGAAGCCAAAGTGCTGTTTGATGAATGTAGCCGATGCGGTGACATTATCAACGTTGAGCGAGATTGCTGAAGCGGTAATTTGCATAGATGGATATTTCTCCATTTCTTCTCAATACAAGAATCATTCAGGATTTATGGCGTTGCTGTGAGTCTAACTGTTTGAATTGATGTTGCGCGTCTAATTCGCCATGACTTGCGATCGCCTCCAAATTGATAATTCGTTCTTCGAGCGAGCGCAAATACTGTTGTTCGCGATCGGACGGATTCTGGGTTCGACGATCCGATCTCCAAACCGCAGCCGTTCCTGCTCCTGCTCCCAACGCGATCGCCAACGGGATAATGGCAGCGCCTCTGGTCAGACGAACGAGTGGAATGCAAAGCGCGAACATCCCGACAGCACATCCCCAAATTATAGAAGTGCTTTGCGTGCGCGGATCTGACTTGTTTCTAGAATTTCGGTGGAAATGAATCATGAAAATCTCCGTTTTTGTGGGTCATATCCGATCGCTCCGCCGCGTTGTTATCTGGCGATTTGTTTTAGTTCTCAACCTTTATCGCAGGCGGATCGGGTTCATCTGCCCAATAATCTGTCGCTTCAAACTTGCCCACTTTTCCAATCGATCGCGATAGCCATTTGTCTGAATCTGGGTAGTAACAGACTTCGTAAGGCAAGTTCTCGCCCAGCATCAAAATATCAACCGTTTCTTCTGTGTGGTTGTAAAACTGATGGGCAACTCGTTCTCCGCGTGGAAATGAAATCGCATCTCCAGCTTTAACTTCAATGGTTTGCTCCCCATAGCGCAGCATGGCTTTGCCTTGCAGAATCAAGCAAAACTCATCTTCATGGACATGATAGTGAAAAGGACAGGATAGCGATTTCGGCTTTAAGCGCTCGATAACCACTCCAAGATGCCCTTGGCGACGATCCATCGAAGGCGTTAGGCGCTTTGACCAACCCGTGTAGTGTTCGGAATAGGTTTCATCTTTCCATTCCAGATCGTTCATATTCACAATGTGAGGATGGTCTGCCATACACACTCCTTCTTTAACTCGTTCTGGCTGACATGCTCGTCCGCCATGCCCAGATGAAGGCCGACGCGATGAGCAAATGAATGAAAGCGAATATCACCGCCAATTGCCGTGCGCCGCTGAGCAATCCCCATACATCTACAGCAGGGCCAACACTAAACCCAACGATGTTGCCGAGGATAATAGCCCTACGTGCCGTCGATGGCTCCGCCTTTCGAGCCGACCAGTTCAGAACTGCAATTCCCAGAAAGGTACTGCCGAACACTCGGAGATAGGCGACCAACGCGGCAGGTGCATCTGCTGGAACGGCACCGATACCGATTTCCCGTGGAGCAAATATGAATCCAAGTCCGAGGAGTCCCATATAAACAGCAGTGATACTAAGCAATAGCTTGAGTTTCATGAGAACTAGATTGCCGAATCCAATTTCGTTTTTGATTGTGACGCAGTTTGGAGGCAGAAGGATTGTAGAAAATTGACCTTAATCGGGCAGAACCACATGGCAGGGATGAAAGCCCCGTCGTGCTAAATACTCAGTGGGCGTGCAGTCGGCTAGCGATCGAAAGTCGTGGATGAGGTGTGCCTGGTCGAAATAGCCACAGGTGAAGGCGATGTCTGTCCAATCGACCTGCTCTTTGCCAGCAATGAGATAGAGGACTTGCCGCAACCGTCGGACGCGGCAAAATAACTTCGGCGTTAGCCCCACCCGATCGCGAAAAAGCTGATTGAAATGGCGGGCACTGTACCCGATTCGATCGGTCACTGCGCTAACGGTGGGAGTCGGCGATCGCCTAAACTCTTGCAAGGCGAAATCAACAGCGGGGTGTTTCTGGAGAACGGTAGCGCGATCGGGCGACTGCATCACCATCAGCAGAAATTGCTCTAGTATCAGAAAGCGGTTTTCGGTGGTGGGTGCTTCAATGAGGCGATCGCGCAGTTCGGCAGCCCGCCCCTGCCATAATTCATCCAACCCCATTCGCTGGTTAGACAATTCTCTGGCAGGCAGCGCCAGGAATGATGCAGTGCCACCCGGTTTGAAATGCACGCCCATCACAGATATCTTGCGATCGATGCGGATAATGTAGCCTTCGGAATGTACGCCACAAATCATGGTGCCGTTCGTGCTGCCACACTCTGCTCTGCTATGACGATCGAACAGCGGAATCCTGTCCTCGTGCAGGTTAATCACCAACTCCATCGAGCCGATCGGCAGCAAGCGCGACTGCGATTGCAACAGATTATCGCCTTCTCGAAACCAAAGAAATTCTACGAATTGTGAGAGAGGCGATCGCGGTCGATAAGTCGTCTGGTAGAACAACGATCTCAGATCAGCCGGACGGGAATCTTTGTTTGGTGTGGACACGGCAGAGGGCTTCTGCGGGTGGTTAGAAGACACTTTAGACATGGTGACGAATTTCTTCGATCTTAGAACTAAGCTGAAGAAAGTCTAGTAACACGGGATTGACCCGATCGGCGTGCGTCCAGTTGATGGCGTGCGGTCCGCCAGGAATGACAACCAGTTGACTGTGTTTAATCAGCTTCGGGAGTCTTGCTGCGGTGGACTCAAGTGGCAAAATGCGATCGGCATCGCCATGAACGATTAGGGTGGGTACATCAATGCGAGGCAGATCGTCGCGGAAATCGGTGAGCCAGGACGGTACACAATCTAAAGTCGCTTTCGCAGAAGCCCCTGCTGCCACATTCCAACTTGCCTGAATCGCTTCATTGCTAATCCGCTTACCCAGCAACACATCCACATTGAAGAATTCTTTGAAAAATGCCGAAAAGTAGGCTGGACGGTCTTCAACGATCGCTTTCATAATGCCATCGAAAACGCTTTGGTCAACGCCTTCAGGATTATCATCGGTCTTCAGCAAGAAGGGCGGTACTGGAGCCATCAGCACGGCTTTCTGCACCCGCTCCGAGCCATATTTGCCAAGGTAGCGCGTGACTTCGCCTGTTCCCATTGAGAAGCCAACCAACACGGCATTTTGCAAGTCAAGCTGGGTCATCAGTACGTTCAAATCTGCTGCAAAGGTATCGTAGTCATAGCCAAATGAGGGTTGGCTAGAAGCACCAAATCCACGGCGATCGTAGGTAATGACTCGATACCCCGCCTTTAGCAGCACTAAGACTTGCTTTTCCCAGGAATGACCGTTGAGGGGAAATCCATGAATCAGAACAATCGGTTGACCTGTCCCCAGATCTTCGTAGTAGAGATCGATCGTTGCAGAATTTTCTTGACCGACAGTAACGTAAGGCATTGCAATCTCCTATGAATGTTGAATTTGAATAGTTAGCTGCCCGCTCTGGACACAGCACCCATTTAGATTTGTGCCATGCCACCATCGACGAATAGCTCAATGCCGTTGACAAAGCTGCTGTCATCGGAAGCCAAAAAGACAACAGCTTTGGCGATCTCGTCGGGTGTGCCGACTCGTCCCAATGGAATATTTTTAGCTTGGCTCGCCACAAATTCTTTCGCCTGCTCTTCACTGAATCCAAACCGATCGTAACCAGGAGTCGGAACCGTGCCAGGACTAATCGCATTCACCTGGATTTTGCGGTCTTTAAGATCGAGTGTCCAGTCGCGAGCAAACGATCGCACGGCAGCTTTAGTCGCGCCATACACGCTGAAGGCTGGCATACCAACAATAGAAGCAGTTGAGGCACTCAGGATGATGGAAGCGCCCTCTGGTATCAGCGGCAGTGCCTTCTGCACAGTGAAAAGTAGACCCTTGACATTGGTGTTGAATGTTTTGTCAAAGTGTTCTTCGGCGATCGATCCGAGCGGGATGGGTTCGCCAATGCCAGCATTCGCAAAGACCACATCCAAGTGACCTTGCTTTTGCTCGATCGTGTCGTAAAGCCGATCGAGGTCTACTAGATTTGAGACATCGCCCTGAATGCCCATCACGTTTTTACCAATCTCGTTTACAGCAGCATCCAGTTCAGTCTGACGACGACCCGTGATAAAGACATAGGCACCTTCAGCAACGAATTGCTTGGCAGTGGCAAGACCGATGCCGCTGGAGCCGCCAGTGACAAGCGCAACTTTTCCTGAGAGTTTTTGTGACATGGTGTTTTCCTGGTTGAGTTTAGGGATGACAAATTTGATTACAAAAGCTCAGATCGAACAGAGCGAAGCAACTTCAGCAACTCTTCCGCTGCGGGTTCCGAAGAAGCCGGATTCTGTCCGGTCACGAGCTTCCCGTCCACTTGGACATAGGGATTCCAGTTGGCGGTTTTGCTGTAGATGCTACCCCGTTCCTTTAGTCGGTCTTCCAACAAGAAAGGCACGATCGTGGTCAAGCCCACTTCTTCTTCTTCTGCATTCGTGAACCCGGTCACGCGCTTGCCTTTGACCAGATATTCGCCGTCCTTTCCGCGCACATTGACTAACGCGACTGGCGCGTGACACACTGCACCGACTGGCTTGTCGGACTTCACGAAGGCTTCGATCGGGGCGATCGATGTTGCGTTGTCGGGCATGTCCCACATCGGACCATGCCCACCGGGGTAGAAGACTGCATCGAAATCGTCTGCGGACACGTCGGCTAGCTTTTTCGTGTTGGCAAGTTCAGCCTGTGCAGCGGTGTCTGTGCGGAAGCGCTTCGTTAACTCGGTCTGGAACTCAGGTACCTCACTTTTCGGATCGAGCGGCGGTTGACCGCCCTTCGGTGAGGCTAGCGCGATCGCTGCTCCTGCATCCTTCAGCACATAATAGGGAGCAGCGAACTCTTCCAGCCAGAAACCCGTTTTCTTTCCGGTATTGCCAAGTTGGTCATGGGACGTGAGAACAATGAGAATCTTCATCGCAAATCTCCTTTTTATGTTGTGAACGACGATGATTTGTCGGAGTCTTACCGTGTGAGCGAATGGGGTGCGAGATGTCCGATCGTCGATCGAAACACATCATCTGGATCGTATTTCCGTTTCAGGTCGAGCAATCGCTCATAGTTCGACCCGAAGGCAAGCCGAACGCGCTCCTGTTCTTGCTCATCTAGGAGATTGATGTATCCCCCTTTGAAAGCATAGGGTGCTAGTGCCTGTGAGAGGTTCTGTGCCCATTGGATATACCGCTGCTCGTCGTCCTGTGGCTCCCAAGCTGCAATTAGCTCGACCATCAGATGATCCTGACGCAGCGCAAAAGCAGTTTCCGACGCACCGACGCGGCTCGCGGCTCCATGAAAGTGATGGATGTTAATCGCTGAAAATGGAGAGGGTAATGGTAGTCCCTGTTCGATCAGTGCCTCGATCGTCTCTGTTTGTAGACCTTTAAGCGATCGGGTTTGGAGGTAGCCATGGCGACCTTTCGGGGGATACGCATCTTGGCTGTGAATCAATTCGTGATACGGGATGGGTTGCATCCGATCGACCAGTACGGTGCCAAAGGTTCGCAGGGGTGCGATCGCCTGCTCACCCGCTTCAATAGAACCACAGTAGGTGGGTGAGAGAAACAGCATCGTCTGACCATCGGGTGTCTGAAGGAACCCAGACCGAATTGTCAATTCATCGGGTGCTGTTGCGATGAACTCGTTGAAACGGTGTAGCACTTCTCTCGCTTGCTCCAAAGGATAGAGCAGTAAGCCCGATAACACGGTTGTGAGCGGATGCAGGCGAAACTCCAAGGAGACAACGACACCAAAATTGCCTCCCCCACCGCGCAGTCCCCAGAGTAGGTCGGCGTTTTCCTCGGCGTTTGCGGTGATAAGCTGCCCATCAGCAGTGACCACTTGTGCCGACAGCAAATTATCAGCAGCCAGTCCGTAGGCACCGTTTAGAGAACCATAACCGCCCCCCAGAGTCAGTCCGGTCATCCCAACGCTAGAGATTGTTCCCGTGACGGTTGCTAACCCGTATTGCTGTGCTGCCTCAATCAGGTCGCTAGCCGTTGCTCCAGCTTGAATTTGAGCGGTGCGCGTGTCTGGATCGACGGTGACGGCTCGCATCTGGGACAGATCGATCGCCACACCATTCTCGATCGGCGATCGTCCGAAAATCTCATGTCCAGCACCTCGAACCGAGAGAGGTAGATTATGCGATCGTGTCCAGCGAATCGTATGAATCACATCTTGTACAGTGAGACACCGAGCGATCGCAGCGGGTTGTGTCTTCACCCTGCCATTGAAGAGTTGACGCACCTGTTCATAGTTAGCGTTTTCCGGCAGAACAAGCTGTCCTGTGAGCAGTGCTGCGAGATCGTTGAAAGCAGCACTGTGACGGTATGTAGTTGTCATGATTTCTCCTTGATTTGTCAGCGTCTTACTGTGTGAGCGAATGGGGTGCGAGATGTCCGATCGTCGATCGAATGTAGCTGATAAAAGCCATCAGAAACAGGCATAACAGTTCAGGTTGACGAATGGAAGAATGTCAGACTACAACGACGATTTTTCCAAATTGTTCATTTGATTCCATATATCGGTAGGCATCAACGATCCGATCGAGGGTGAATCGTTTTTCAGCAATGATTGGACGAAAAGCCCCGGAGTGTAATCGCTGGTTGACATAGCTTATTCCTGCCTTTAAACGCTCTGGATGAGCCGCGACCTGAAAGAGCACGTTGAAGCCCTGGACTCGAAAGCCCTTCAAGGTCGCCGGAACCAACGGAAAAACGGGTGTCCCTTCAGCAAGCCAACCATATTCCACAATCAACCCTTCAGGAGCAACAATGTCCGCTAATTTTTCCAGATAAGGTCCGCTCACAGGGTCAAAGACAATATCTGCACCATTGCCACCTGCGATCGCATTCACCCAGTCCAAAGCATCTGCAAATGTCAAGCTGCTAGCAATATCTGCACCATTGCCACCTGCGATCGCATTGACCCGCTCAACCATATTCTCCTGGTCAGTCACAATGACATGGTGAGCGCCCTCCCGAACTAGCTTTTCTAGCTTGTCTGCTTTACGGGTCATCGCAATACTGGTTCCGCCTGCATCATTGACCATCTGAATCGCAGCGATACCCGCACTGCTACTAGCTGCGGTAATTGCAACAACAGCGCCTGGTTTGAGTTTGCCAAATTCAACCAGTGCTCCATAAGCAGTTAGGTACTGCATCCAAATGGATGTTCCTTCCTCTGGCGAGAACTGTTCTGGATATCTGGCGACGCGAGTCGCTGGCATGACAGCAACTTCACCTGCTACACCGTATTGATTCATGCTGAATCCGGGGATGGTACTGACGCGATCGCCGATCTGAAACTCGGTGACTCCTTCCCCGATCGCATCAACAATCCCTGCGGCTTCATAGCCAATCCGAGACGGGAATTGGGCTTGCTCGGGGTGACTATTGGTACGATACATCACCTCGGCGCGGTTGAGACCCAATGCCTGCAGCTGGATGCGGACTTCTCCTGCTTGAGGTTGGCGGAGCGGTTCTTCTTCGAGCTTCAGAACGTCAGGTTCGCCAAATTCATAAAACTTGACAACTTTAGACATGATTAGATTTCCTCTTAGCGACGATGATTTGTCAGCGTCTTACCGTGTGAGGGAATGGGGTGCGAGATGTCCGATCGTCGATCGAAACACATCATCTGGATCGTATTTTTGCTTCAGATCGAGCAATCGCTCATAGTTCGACCCAAAAGCAAGCCGAACGCGCTCCTGTTCTTCCCGATCCAGAAGGCTGATGTATCCGCCTTTCAAGGCATAGGGTGCAAGGGAGCGTGAGATGTTTTGTGCCCATTGAAGATGCTGCTGCTCGTCGTCCTGTGGCTCCCAGGCTGCAATTAGCTCAACCATTAGATGATCCTGTCGCAGTGCAAAAGCAGTTTCCGACGAACCGACGCGGCTCGCGGCTCCATGAAAGTGATGGAGCGCGATGAACGAAAAGGGGGAAGAAAATGGCAGTCCCTGTTCGAGCAGTGTGTCAATGATTTCAGGCTGAAACCCTTCGATCGACTGTGTTTTAGCATGATAGTAACGACCCTTCGGTGCATTCGCATCCAACTGATGAATAAATTCGTTATACGTCATGGATTGCACCCGATCGACTAGCACACTCCCAAAGGTGCGTAGAGGTGCGATTACTTGCTCACCTGCTGTACTCTCACCACAGTAGAGCGGTAAGAGAAAGAGAACGGTCGCGCCATCTGGCATCTGAATAAACCCAGACAAAATCGTCAATTCATCGGGGACAGTCGCCATGAAGTCGTTCAAACGGCGTAACACGGTTTTAGCTTCCCCTAGCGGATAGAGCAGCAGCCCAGATAACACGGTCGGGCATGGATGTAGGCGATATTCCAGCGAGACGACAACGCCAAAGTTGCCTCCCCCACCGCGTAGTCCCCAAAGCAGATCGGGATGTTCTTCGGCGTTTGCGGTTAGAAGTTGCCCATCGGCAGTGACCACTTGTGCAGACAGTAGATTATCAATACCCAGCCCATAAGCCCCGTTGAGAGGGCTGTATCCTCCTCCCAGGGTAAATCCAGCCATGCCAACGGCGGAGCAGGTTCCTGTCGCTGCCACCAGCCCATATGGGGTGGTTGTCTCGATCAGATCGCCGATCGTTGCTCCAGCTTGAACGTGAGCTATGCGCTGGTCTGGATCGACGGTGACCGTTCTCATCTGAGACAAATCGATCGCCACGCCCTCAGACAACGCTCGTCCTGCAAAATCGTGTCCTCCACCTCGAACCGAGAGGGGTAGCCCCTGCGATCGTGCCCAACGCACGGTATGAATCACATCTTGTACCGTGAGACAACGAGCGATCGCGGCGGGTTGTGTCGTCACCTTGCCATTCCAGAGTTGACGCACCTGTTCATAATCAGCAGCTTGAGGCAGAAAAAGCTGTCCGGTGAGCAGTGCTGCGAGATCGTTAAAAGCATCACTGTGATGGTGTGTAGTGGTCATGATTTCTCCTTTTCAGGTCATTGTTTGTTGAATGACAGCGAATGGGGTGCGAGATGTCCGATCGTCGCTCGAAAAGACGCGATCGGGCAACTTCCTATAGCATTTCAGCGATTTTCGATCGAAATCCTTGAAACACAGTCAATGTAAACATTTCAGCGATTTTTCTCGTTATTTCCCAATAGGTCTAGTATTAGCTGGCTCTAAATTGATTTGTCAGAAAGCGGATCTAATACTTACCAACAGCGATCGGCAACTCATTCTCAATAGCTTGCAGCCGTCGAGAAAAATTATCCAAAATTTCCTGGCGAACTTCATCAGTTTGTTGGACGGGGGCATAAACGATATGAGGGGCAAGAACATCAAAACCAGTAAACTGAAAGATGCCACGTTGGATAGGGCGCAGGATAGACTGGATATCGCCATTGAAGCCATCCTTGAGATAATGCTCCTTTGTTCCGCCTAGCGTCAACGAAAGCATTGCTTTCTTGCCTTGAAACCGTCCTGTTTCATAGATATACCCGCTACCGTACACCCGCCCCATTGCGAAGACGCGATCGACCCATCCCTTCAAAACAGCGGGCACACTAAATCACCATAAAGGAAACTGCCAAATCATCAAATCGCACCATTCTAGTTTTTGGAGTTCAATTTCAAGTTCTGGGACAAAACCTTCAACCTCAGTCGCGTACATTTCTTCAATCTGCTGTTTGAAGTAGTTAGGATCTTTCATTGAGGTGAAGTTGTGACGATCGGATACGGGGTCAAACTTCATAGCATAAAGATCGGTACACCGTACATCATGTCCAAGTTTTTGAAGTGTGTCGATCGCCCTTTGAAACAATGCTCCATTGAAGCTTTTTGGTTCTGGATGGGCAAAAATAATCAAAACCTTCACGGTGTTTCTCCTGGCTTTATCAGAGTAGTGCTTAGATTTAGTAGTAGGGTAGGCATCGCTCACCATCTTGTAAAACCCTTCACAGTAAGGTTTTGTGGGCAGTGCCCACCCTACTAGCTGCCTCCTGGCTTAGCGATCGATGAGTGCGTTGGAAGGCAAGTTCGGATCGAGTACCTTACGCGCACTTTCAACACCCGCAACGGGTAACGTGCCCGGATCGAGCAAGCCGAGTTGAACCAATACACTCGCCTGATCCCAGTAGAGGTGTTCATGGGCGACCTTGCCATCCCGAAATCGAATAATGGCAACCACTGGTACTTCAACTCGTTTCCCGGTTGGAGCAACACTCGGCAGCATCCAGTCCATCTGAATCGTGTGAGTGAACTTACCCACCATTTCATCGACCAGTCGATCCGTCCCGATCGTGCGCGAAATTGGAACTAGCTCGAAGTCTGGCGGGATCTGTGGAATGAAGTATTTGGAATAAAACTCACCCACTTCTGGTTTTCCGACTCCTCCGGTCATGACCGGAATGTGGTTCACGTAAGCATCTTCAACCATCGTCGCGAGAGCATCTTTAGTGCTGTGAGTGCCAAACTCGGACTGTATATGTGCTTCCCAGACTGCTTGCAAGGCTCCCTGGACAGGTGTCAGGTTAGGATCTGCCTGTCTATTGTCTGCTTGATTTACACTTTGTTCTGTGACCATGTTAATGTAGTCTCCTGATTGGTAGTGTTGACTGTATTGTCTATGCTGGCTTTGTCTACAGCTTACTGAGTTCCAATGTGCCTAAATATCGTTCCATGAGGGACTCCTATCTTTTAGATGCGATCTGAAAATTAAGCCCGTTTGTTCTCTTTTGAACGACTAACGACCAAGATGAGTGGCAGCAGATAACCTTTGCATTACCACCAAAATCTCTCAACTGCCCGTTTCATCGACTTGTTAGCTGGCTGGTGCTACCAACCGCCTACTAATGTTTGAATTTTAGATTGTGCTTCGTCTAGCCCTCGCTTCCGTGCCTCGTCTCCCATATCTAGACCATTGGCATGAATAAACTGAATATCGGTCACACCCATGAATTGAAAAGCGTATCGGAGTGCAGGTTCTTGACAATCCCATCCTTCATAAGGAGAACCTGCTCCAAATTCAGCGCCTCGTGATGTGATGAACAACACTTTTTTACCGTTCGCAAGTCCTTTGACTTGACCATCCTCCTCCGTGAATGTGCGACCCACACGAACCACTCGATCGATGTAAGCCTTGAAGTTGGACGGAATGCTGAAGTTGTACATTGGCACGCTGAAAACACATCGATCGGCTGCCAAAAACTCATCCACCAACTCATCAGAAAACTTCAGCAGTTCAGCCATTTCTGGCGTAAGAGCTTCTGGTGGAGTAAAAGAAGCCGCAATCCAGTCTTCGGTGACGTGAGGAACTGGCGTTTGTCTTAAATCGCGATAGGCGATCGCGTCATCAGGATGTAGGTCTTGCCAAGCAACTATAAACTCCTTGGCTAATTGGCGAGATTTGGAGCGATCGCCCCGTGGACTTGAATCAATATGCAGAATGCTTGCCATAGTGCTTCAACCAGAAATTTCAATTGCCATCTGGACAGAGTGCTGCTGTTGCCTCAATTTCAACCAATGTTTCTAGAGAGGCAAGTGAGGCAACGCCGATGCCCGTCAGTGCTGGACGCGACTCTCCCAGATATTGCGTCAGAATTGGTGCAATTTCCTCAAGGAACTCTCCAAGTTCGCCCCGAACATAGATGCGAAGGTTCAGCAGATTCTCTACAGAGCTTCCCGCTGCATCTAGAACAATGGTTAAATTTGTCAGCGCCTTCGAGAGTTGCCCCTCAACGGTATGGGATGAAACTTGGTGGTTCATGTCCCAGTCAACCTGACCAGAAATGTAAACGGTGCCTGTCGCGGTATCGACAACAGCGTGGGACAGTCCGTGTGGTTTGCCATCATAGCGTTGTGGCGGATTGATTAGTTGCTTTCTCATGATGTCTAATCCTTTTGCGTGTGCAAAGTTATATCCATACTCGTTTACTGCGCGGTTGCAGCTTGTTCGACGATCTTGGCAACGGCATCTGAATGGGAAACCATCACGACATGGGACGCGCCATTCACAACAACGGTCTCCTTTGAGTTAGCGCGGTTCGCCATGAAAGACAGTGCCGCTGGAGGAATGTTCGAGTCGCGATCGCCATAAATAAACCAGGACGGGGTAGATTTCCATGCGGGCGCACCGGAGGCTTCGTTCAGCGCGGCTTGCGCAATCGGGCGCTGGGTGCTAGCCATCAGTTGTGCGTCGTTAGAGGACACATCCGCAGCAAACTGGGCGTGGAACTTGTCCTGCTGAATGTAGAGGTCTTTACCACCATCGAGCAGTTCAACTGGTGGCGCGAGTGTCGATCCGAGTGTACTGCCCGGATAACATCCTGAGAGTTCAATGGCAGTCTCACCCGTATCAGGAGCAAAGCCAGCAACGTAGACCAATGCTTTCACGTTCTTGTTACCATTGACGGCATTGGTAATTACCGCGCCTCCGTAAGAATGCCCAACCAGCACGATCGGTCCGTTGATGTCTTTAAGAGCGCTGGCAACATAATCTGCGTCGCTCTTAACGCCGCGCAGAGGATTAGCCACAGCAACCGTCGGATAACCTTTCGCGATTAGCTTCGTCAATACACCGTTCCAACTAGAAGACTCGGCGAATGCGCCGTGGACGAGGACGATAGTAGGCTTGCTGGCTTGTGCATTTGCAGTATTCATGATGGCTCCTAGAGAAGTGATTGCGATGGTTCCCAAAAAGAGGGCGACAATCAGAAACAGGCGGATGCTGTTCCTGAAGGTGAGCATATTCATGTTGCGCTCTCCTTTGGGGTTGTTCAGTTCAATTGTTGTAGTGGGTTGAAACTCATGAAAACATGACCCTGGGACAGTGTTACTTAGCCGCTCTGTCCAATCGGTCGAACGAGGATTTCATTCACATCCACATCGTCTGGTTGCTCGATCGCAAAGGCAATGGCACGCGCGATCGTATCTGGTGGCATAATGGAGGTGCGAAATTCTGCTGCCCACTGCGCCGCTTCCGCATCAGTGATGGTGTTGCCGATTTCAGATTCCGTATTTCCGGGCGAGATTACTGTCACTCGAATATCTGTCGATTCTTGCCGCAATCCCTCAGAGATTGCCCGCACCGCAAACTTGGTGGCACAGTAAACCGCAGCATAGGGAAAAACAAGATGTCCGCCAACCGAGGCTAGATTCACAAACTGTCCAGCGTGTTGCTGTTTGAAGAGCGGCAGGGCGGCAGCAATGCCGTGAAGTACGCCGCGCAGGTTCACATCAATCATGCGGTTCCACTCGTCGATCTTCAACACTTCTAGCTTCGAGAATGGTCTTACCCCTGCATTGTTGACCATTACATCAAGGCGACCGAATCGCGCTTTGGCAAACTCAACAAACGCTTGCATATCTTCGAGGCTAGTCACATCCAAAGCGCGGTATTCTACTACGCCACCTCGATCGCGGATTTCAGATGCGATCGCCGCAAGTCGATCGGTACGTCGTGCTCCCAATATAACCCGCAACCCTTGGTGAGCGAGTAATCTAGCAGTCGCTTCACCAATTCCGCTACTCGCTCCGGTGATTGCGATGACTTTGCTATTAACGTTTACCATCTTGACTTCCTCCTGTCTGCAAAAAGTTCCTGTATCCCCGTGTCGTCATCCTTCCCTCACTATCGGATACGCCCATCGCCTCCATTGTCCTAATTTCTTCTAAGGCGTACTCAGTTTTAATGCTTAGCTACTTTCAGATTCTTACAGCGTTTTATTGAATTCCTACGGGACATCGAATTTGCTTCGATGTCCTTGAATCATTTCTGCTTTGTACTAGTAAATGCGTCATAGAACTACCCTCAATGAAATAACAAAACTGCTTTCGTCTATTACTAGCGTTGATGAGTTATGAAAAGAGCTTAGTGACTTGTACCAACAATAGCTGCCATCAACCCTGTTATTCTCCAGCGTCCGGTATATCGAATGTTATTAATAAATAGGGTTGGAGCAGTTGCTACTCCACTGTGTATTCCACCTTCGATATCTTCATTGATGCGATCGATATGCACTTGTTTAGAAAACTCTTTGAGAAATTGAGGAATATCAAGCCCTAAATTGTTGGCGTACTCTACAAGATAACCATTCTCCAACTTTTGTTGATGGGCAAATAAAGTATCATTCATTAACCAAAACTGTCCTTGGGCAGCGGCGGCTTCGGCGGCTTGGGCGGCGCGTCGAGCATGAGGATGAATCTGTGCTTGCGGAAAATGACGGAAGATAAAGCATAAATAATCCTCTCCAAAAGAAGCACCAAGCTCTCGTTTAATCCCTTTAATCAGCTTGTAAACGTTTGCACTTTTAGGACATTGATAGTCTCCATACATCACCAGCACGACCTTGGCACTCAGCACGCCTTGCATCCAATCTTGGGTTGAAGGAGGTACAAGTAAGGAACTCTGGCTACGATCGTCGTTCATCTTTCTATATCTGTATCAAGCATGGAACTTTGCAATTAACTTGCTCGATCCATTGACTGCATAACTGTTTGCTATAAATTCAATATAGGAGATCGCCTTTAAGCCGTCGTCTATAGCAAGTTAAAACTTTTACAGTACAAATTGATAGAGCAACTCTGCGATCGCAAAGTAGAAAGCTAGCTATAACTTAACTAATGGGGGGTTCGGGGGGCAATAAGTCCCGCGCTGTAATCTCTGATTCAGCGTCGGGATACATGGACTCCCCGCGCCCGACGACTCTCTTTCGATGCCCCTGAGTCGGGCAATAATCTAAC